>Ga0208157_1000377_pt1 | contig 25432 bp, 14 predicted proteins | sample 5_EtaG_FD_184077 | JGI IMG/M metagenome (GOLD analysis project Ga0208157, IMG submission 184077) | Marine viral communities from the Subarctic Pacific Ocean - 5_ETSP_OMZ_AT15132 metaG (SPAdes) (version 2) | ecosystem: Environmental > Aquatic > Marine > Oceanic | place: Pacific Ocean | collected...
CCGTATAAGTCTAGTTTACTTGCATGTGGGCCGCCACGACTACCACAAGGCCAATATCCACTAAGCATTAAATTAGTTCCACCAGCATCGTGTGTACTATTACCTACTGTCACTTCACCTGTTTTATTTACATTAGGTCTTTTAATTAAGAAATCAAATGGACCTGTACTCATTGCATGTGTAAAATCGTGATAATGTATAGTTTCAAAATGTTCAGGTAATGAATTATATGCTGCTTTGTTAACTGCATTACCTTTCCAACTACGAGATGTATTATCTGAGAAGTATGTATTAGGTCTACCAAGGTTAGGATGCCACATACAAAGGAATGCATCAGGTACATGATTACTATATGTATCTTGATTACCATTAATTATATCAGGTAATATATTCGCAAATACACTCTTACGTTTATTTGTAAGTATTTCACCTGCTGGTAATGTGTTGTAACTATGTGTTAAAGTAAGTATTGCACCATCGTATATGTTATCCCAAAAACCATCAGCGCCTGATTTAGCACCTAATGTCAATGTTTTGGGTATATTGATTGTTGCAGCCGTATCTCCGCTAACACTTGTTAGTTCTTTAGAATAGATAGTTCCATTCTTGCCCGTATACTGCACTTCTTGTTTATAGTAAGGATACATTGGGAACGTATTTGCATTATCTACAACTATTGTTCCGCTAGTATTGAAAGATACAACAGTACATTTTGGATTTAGACTTATACTTTTATTGTATTTATCGTATATGTCAAAGTACAAAGAAGTATATCCGTTAATTGTTAACTGACTTCCTATACTTCCGAAGGTACTTCTCATAAACATATAGTAATCTTCGGGACTATATTGAGATAGTTTTCTATAATTTGTTGCTTCTGAAACTGCTGACCCATTATGTTTGATTGCATTCTTGTGTAATATGCTCCACCATGGTATATGCAAAGTGTGTGCGGGGGTCGCATCGCTAAACATTGTGCTATATGGGAAACCCTTTCTAGTAAACGCAGGGCTTTCTGTTAATTGCACACCTACATGATTATACAACATCAACGGTGGTATGTTTGTAAATTGACTACCTTGGTCATTACTAATATCTAATATTGCTTCATTGATGAATACTTCACAACCACGTACATCTGCCTGTGTTGCTTTTGCTAACACTAATGTCATACCTCCTTTAGTGCGGTCTACATTACCATTATCCGTTTTTATGCCAATAACCGTGTTTATCTGTTGACTAGTTAATTCCATAGTTGCATTGTTGTGATAGCCTACGAGTTGGTTGTTGAATAGATTGGGTTGTATGACTATTTGGTAAGCACCCACTTCCGCAGGGTCAGGGAAATGTCTACCCTGTGTATATTCACTAGCAGCCTCAAGTACAATACTGTGCCCTCCGGCTTTATTTACTGTTGCTGCTAATGTTGTACTCGACCCGTCTGATGACGCTAAAACACCGTAACCATCATATTTTACACCACTCTCGAACATTAACGTAAATGCCCCGCCGTGAATATCGCTGGGCGGCGACGGTGCGGCGTTTACACCACTAAAATTAATCTCTGCATCCATAGCATGTAAATTATTATCTAAATTAAATAAAGAGATAATGTCGCTTTTATTATTTGTAGCAGTTGCATAACTAGCAAAATTACTAGAATCAACAAAACCATTTGTCATTTGGTAATCAATCAAATGTCTTCTGTATAGGCTTTGGTAAGCAGGGTGCGCCCAGTGTCCGGGTAGCATTGGCATTGTCGGTGTGACGAAGTGATGTCCCATTCTTGGGAATGGCATAGGTGTCAACACAGGTTTGCTATATGCGTCATATCCTATTGTCTGTCCCGATACATAGTATAACGTGTTAGCCATATCAGGTGAGTTGCCGCTAACCTCTGCATGGTCTGATAAACGACGTGCTGCGAAGAACCTGTTGCTTCCAGCAGGTATGTAATAGGAAGGTACTACCTTTAGATTTGTAACAGTTTGACCCGCCATGAATGTGGCAAAGTTGACATCTCCTACCACTGTGATTGTTACGTTATCAGGAACTCCGTCGTTATTAGTATCTTGACCAGCGTAAGTACATACAGCGCCTTCATCAGTTGTTGGGTTGTACACACGTAGGAACTTTCGAGTATCTTCTTTAGTACCAAATCCAGCATCGAACACTTGTGGGTCTAATGTAGCGTCTACTGTTAATACATTAGTGCTAGAATCCCATGCAGTAACAGATACTATGTCAGTCTCTACGCCACCTTCGTGTGTATAGACAGTTGGATACCTGTGTGTATGCGTGTGCCCCATCTTTGTGACATGGAAAAATAATGTGCGGTCATGTAACTCATAACTAGTCTGCAATGGAGAGTTATCATTCCATGCACCTAGTTCTGAATCAAAGGTTACTGGGTCAATGCGCTCCCAGTTGTGATTTTCATATGTAGGTGCTTGACGTGGGCTTGCTACACTGTTGTCGAATAGATGTCCTATGTGGCTCTCACCCATGTCAGGGTGTATCATACCGCCTGTACCAATTGTTTCATGCTGATACGCTTGTATTGGGTCGAATCCTGAACGTACAACTATGTTACCCGGTATACTGTTAGGGTCAGGTAACTGTACCTTCAAGTTAGGTATCTTACCACTGTTAGCAAGCGCAGGTGCGTTACCCTTCACACCTCTGTTCTCAGGTATACGGAATCCACGTATGATAGTCCCCAATGGACTGCCGCCCTCTATCTTGTGTACTTGCCCTGTCTCATCTCTTACAGTGATGCTTTGGAATTGTATCTCTTCATTTGGTATGTTTAGTACGTTACCAATCTTGTATGGGTGCTTACGCATAAGTTCAGGGTGCGCTAACTCTTGTGCTTGTAGTATAGGCATCATAGCGCTGTTTGTGGTCTCAAAAGAGAATCTCACGTTACCGTATATCTTCTCACCTGTTTGGTATGCGGTGTTACTTTTCACACGTGTCATCCATGGCACTGCGCCAAGACCGCGAGCGTTGATTGCTGGCATACTGAGGTTACCACCATCCATTCTTTTCCACACTATGTTCTCTACTGAGAAGTTCTTTGCGGCAGAATCTTGATACATCTGTAATGCGTTTACATCACCCATCCAATAATTGACAGGGAATCCGCTACTATGCGCTACTGCATATTTATCAGCAGATGTATTACGTTCTGCATCGTCTGTATGTAGTAATGCAGAACCAACAGAGTGGTCTAGGTCAAACAGTAAATCACCTGTTTTGTTTAGACCCGGTGTTGCGTTTTTTAACGAAAGGTCATTAGTAGCGGAAACTGTATCAACGAAAGTCAGCGTACCGTTAGTTATAGCAGGTATACCACTAGCAGTAGATACTGATAACTCAAAACTAGTTGTACTATTTATACTGGCTATCGTAGCACCATCAGGTATACCTGCACCAAATACATGTAACCCAGCAACTATTCTATCATCTGCATCATGTGTAATAGTAGGGTCATTATTGTAATCACAAGTAGAAATAGTAAATGTAAATGTAGTAAACAAATCAGATGTAATACTATCGGCCCAATTAGCGCTACTAGGGACTCCAACAGGTACTGTTGTATTGTCTACAATTAGAGCCTCTACATTCGGTCCAGCGTTTGCAGGTGCGATGAATCTATCTTGTCCGTGAAATCTTTCGTCCCATTGTGTAGTACCAGCATATGTGATTGGGTTACTACCTTGTCCTATGACTTGTAACCAGTCACCGTTTGCGGTTATTCCATCTCTATCGTACTTTGCAATTAATGAACTCTCACACTCATAACTGACAACTAAGAATGCGCTACTGTACACTCCTTGCGGCGTTGTTAGTTCCTTAGGTAATGTAGTAGTGTAGTTAGTAGGTGCGACCCATTGATTAGCATTACCCGTTTCATCTGTATCATTGAAGTTGTAAGTGTAAGTATCCCAACCTAAACCATCACTACTTCCACTTTGTAAATTAAACTTAGAGTAAAAGCCCGATTTAACTAAATGTGTACCTAATGCGTTTCCTATACCGTCAATTGTAGGTGTGCTTTCGGGACTACCCTGCATAGGTGCTACAACAGGTATGTTGCTATGCACATTCATTACTGTACCAGCAGTTCCGTATGGTGAGAAATTAAGCATCTCATGGTATGCACCTAACCCAGCAGCATATCCGCTAGTTGTTGTAGAACTGGTATTCTTTGTTATAGTAGTGCTTATTTTCAAACTATTCAGATAAGAATATCTTTCACCATGCCAACCAACTGCACCTATTGGTTTTGTTCTATCAACAGCATCTACAATACCTGAGAAGTGAACTTGTGTCATGTGGTCGCGTGCTGACACATTCTCGTTATTGAAACGCATTGTACCTGCTTTGCTCCATACATAAAGAGTATAAGAATTAGCAATTGAATCAGTAAATGTATTAGTGCTATTTTTATCATCCCAAGCCTCAGGCGCTTCTATTTTATTCAAACCGTTTATTCTATTAGGCGCGAGATAGAATCTAACTCTCCAGTCACTACCGTCGGCTATAACTTCTCTAGAATGATAGCAAGCAAATCTAGTATTAGTCGCTTGATGTAATCTAATCCAACCCGATGCTGGTAATTGTTCTAACGTTGTTTGTGAACTAATCGAAGGACTTTGTATGTAATTACCAGTTGCGCTATTGTTTACATAAGTAGAATGATTAGTATTAGTACTAGTAAAAGGTATCCACCCATATCTATCTTGACGCATTGCGTTACCCATAGACGGCATATGTGTACCGCCTAGAGACTTAAGTGCCCCAGCGCCGGGAAATGCGTTTATTGCAGCACCTAGTACAGTAGTAAGTTCTTCACCGTTTTGACAACGTGTCGCATCTACTACTATGTATTCCATCTTTGCATCTGCTGTTGCTACGGCCTCGCTACCATTCCCTATGTAATCTAGAATGCGGCCTGTAAGCACACCCGATGTTCTAAATGCAGTAGGGTGTATTTGGTTTGCACGTTCCCAATTGCTACTCAATACCCTAGCAGCAGATTTACCCGCGTGTGGCGGATTGAATGTAATTTGATTGTCTAACCATGAGCCGCCCGGATGGAAACCACCATCCATGTGCCATACCGTATCTGCCGCCATAGCGATACCGAATCCGATAGTAGGCGTATGCATCTTAGGATGTATATGTGTTAAGTCATATCCTATCTGCGCTGTACCTGTAATATCATACGGTGTATTGTCATTGAATTGTTGACCGTAGTGCCTACCGTGTTCAGGTCTTTGTGAGAACTTACCCTTCCAACAGTATCCAGCAGGGCTTTCCCAATTTACCATTGCTTTCCAATGAAAACCAGCAGTAGCGTCGTAGTAAACCTTACTTGGTGGCATAAAATTATACTTATCGTTATCAATTTGATTCGGAAACATATGCCTTGAATTACCTATTGTTTCGTCTAATGGTATAGAAGCCCATGTGCTACCGCTTACGATAATTCTACCCGGAAACGGCTCTTTTGCATTAGCATCGTTACCACTATGTCCGTCAGTCACTTCTTGTGTAAATGGGAATGCTTGACCCGGACCAAATATTAGGTACGTAGTTTTGTTCTCCACACTAGTATCTACGTGGTCTTCGTAGCGAGCAGTTGGATGGGCAAACCTCAATACAAGTGGTACGGGCTTTGCTTTAATTTCTCCACTACTATACAATATATTTCTTTTATGTAAATCAGGTGCTAGTATGTTCTGTTGATTAAATGCAGGTGGTGTAATACTACCACGATGTTGATTACACAACGCAGCGCCGGGGAAGAAAGCAAACATTGCATTTCCGTCTAACATAGCGTAACTCGTAGATATTTCATTTGCATTCTGTAATCCAGTAACACCAGTCGGTCCAGTAGAATATGGATGGGTGTAGAAAGTAGAATAGTCGTTCTGCGTACCATCGTTTACGTCGAGTGTTACACCGCTAAATCCACCACCAAAGAACAACGGCACACTGTGGTCTTTGCTACTCTTACCACCACGGAAGTAGACTATTGGTTCAGAGAATACGCTACCGATAGAGCGCAGTCCATCGAACTCTTTCTTTACATGGTGTTGTAATATTCCAGCAGCAGCCATAGATGTTGGGAAATCCGAATTAGCATCATCAATTACAAAACTTAACTTTCTATCATTGTTTGAATTACCGATTTTACTTTCTACTTGTATGAAGGCTTTATTGTCTAACCATACTTTTCTTCTTTCACCAACTGGTTGTATGGTGTGGTTATCGTCATCAGTACCACTTGCTATTAAGAAAGAATGCATATCGTTAGTAAGTAAAACAAACTTATCGCTACCAGTACCCCAATTACTTTGATTACTACTACCAAGACCGTCATCGGCAGGGAAATGCGCTTGCGGATTATCTATCATTGGAAGTATGTGGTCGCCCGATGAACGTGTAAAACGTACACCCTTCAAGTTTTCACGCCATAGCGTAGTGTCTATCTTTACATTAGATGAATTGACTAAATTGGGAGATGCTGTGTTTGCGTTTGGACCACAAGCCACCGTTGTGATTTCTAAAAGATTAAACGGTATGTATCCACAATCGATACTTTGACTCGCATCTATATTCGCATTACTTATCGGTCTCTTACCATGATTACCAGTTACAGCACTATCAAAATCCCACTCGTATATTTCAGAACTACTATACTCATTCATTCTTAATTCACCAAACTCAAGATGCGCCGCTTGAATACCGAAATCTCTTTTCAAATTAGCATTGAATCTTTGATTAAGAGGTGTAACTGGACTTTGAGAATTATACGCTTTGATTCTTATTGCGTTTTGCGACACGCCCCATTCACCAAATGTACGACCATCAGTTGCATACATTTCTCTGCAATCAAATACGTGACCTTCTTCTGTATTTATCTCATTACCTGCGTTTATTGCGGCGGCAGTTACAGCAGCCATCAGTTCATCAGTAACAAGGGTAGTCCAGTTTAATACAGGTGAAATAAGAATCTCAGCAGGTATTGTAATTAAACCACTACAACCAATAAAGACATTACCTTCTCTTCTTTCATACGATACAGTAATTCCTACATCTAATGCTACACCGCTAGTTCCTGTCGCATCATAATCTGTAATCTGTATTATACCGTTTTCTTTTGGAAATCCTAAATATCCTAGTAAGTCCCCTTTTGTATTACTAGTATTATTGCTTTCCAATACAGCGCCGTTGAAAGGCTCTTGGTCGAATGTTATGGTTAATGTGTTAGCGCTCAAATCTTCCGATGCACTCACATGAGCCACGGCATTCGGTGTACTAACGCCTCTCCATCTTGCACCTCTCCAATCTTTAGCAGTTTCAGTTACAGTGCCTTTTGCTTTCAGTCTACCAGTAGCATCGCCACTACCATGCATGTGTTTACCTATGGTAAATCCGCCTTGACCTACATCTCTATCGTCAAAGAAAATGCAAACTTCTTCTTCTAATGTATTTGGTAAAACAGTATTTTGATTAGCAAACGATTCACCCGCTTTTCGATAAATATATCTTACACCTACGTTATTACCAACGTTATCTTCTAATCTAAACCCGTATAAATCTCCGTTACCTACTGCATCGGATTCTACATTAGTGGTAGGTACATGACTAGAATATGCGGTAACATCAGATGAGCCGTATCTTTTATTGAACTTATCATCACCAATTTTACCAAAGCCCCAAGTTCCAGCATCGGGCGCAAATCCGGGTACACCACTTGCCACTAATCCACCAAAGTTTATTCTTGAGATAGCCTTTTTACCAACTCTTAAACCCTTGACTAATGAAGATGATGAACCTTTAATGTCTAAAGATTCTGTGTTTATTGTGTTATGACTCTTACCACTTATAGAATCAGACACTGCTCTCAATACACTACTATCTTCAAACTCAGCAACACTTGCTACATCTTCGCCGCTTTCTACCGATGTAACGTATTGTTGTAGTGTGGTAATCGGGGCAAACGGTCTACCATGTTTGTTTAATGGCATAGGCGCTGGGTGCATATTTTCACCCTCTCTTTCGTCAGGTAACGCCCAAAAGTTACGCCATCTTCCACCGTGTCCTACTAAGAATTGTGGTTGATAGACACTCTGCCCTTTACTATTATCCAACCACACACAAAAGTTTCTACCGCTTGCACCCGGCACTGTACTGTGTATAACAATAGTATATCCTGTATCCCCATTTAGGTCTTGCACCTCTCTACCTATGTGAGCGCGTATGTACCCCATGTGTGTACCCTTGTCTCCGTTATCTACATTCCAAAACGGTGAAGGGTCGTGTGCTGAACCAGTTAGCAATCTACCGTTTAGTGCAGCGTGTTGATTGATTAATCTAACAGCCTCTTCTGTTGCAGACAATGTATCCACAACCCCATCTTTTTGACTAATCTCACCTAAATCTAATGTTAAACGTCTAACGAAGTCCATATCTTTCCACTGCGGTAGATGTTGTAACCTACTCTCAGTATGATTAGCCAAATCTAAAGATGAACTTCTAATACCCTTTAGACACAGGAATGCTGGTATAACTCTAGTACCATCAGGTGTATCAAAGAATGTAGAAGGGTCTCTTAGAGTATGTCCTGTACTAGTACCTTCTCTGTGTTTTATCAAAGCGCTAGTAAAACTATCAGACTGGTCAATAGGTATTCTTGTAAAAGAGTGATACGGATTTGCAATTTTATACAAAGCAACACTATCGTTAGTTCTAGGCGTTAAACTGTATCCTGTTGAAAGTCCACTGGTTGTTCCGCCATAAGAATATCCAGTATGCACATGATGACCGTGTGCCTTACCATACAACCTAGCGCCTGTTGTGAGTCTTCCATCTATCGGTAAAGCAGTAGTCAAACTAGCAACGGTACTGCTATCAATTAAATCACTAGTGTGTCTATTTGCTAAATCATGTGCGTAAGCGCTCTCGATAAACTTAGATTGTTGTGTACTTCGTATGTATGGGTTCTGAGATAAGAAACCATTTGTAACATCTATTTGTGTAGTCCACGGACTTGGACCAGCACCATTGTATGCAACGTTGACTTTGTGTAATTCTGTTCTACTTGTATCGCTACTTTCTACCACCGCTTCTTTAGGCCAACCTATTTGTGTAGCCTGTGAACTAGTCTGTACTTGCATGTGTATATCTTGAAATGCAATGAACTCTTTGTCGTGTGCAACATCGTATAACAATACACGTGCGTGTTCATCGGTAGACAAATAAGGGTCGATATAGGCTACAACAGGTGCTTGTGCTGATGTAAGTCCAAGCGCTAGATAGTTCTCTTCAACTGTTCTGTTTACGTGTTGTACATAGTTTCTTGCAGTTTCTAGACAAGTATTACCAATCAAGAAGTTCTCTAGAGGAATACTATCTCTTGGGTTAGTTGTGTCTAGTACTCCAGTACCTCCATTAAACTCACTCCACACTTGTGATTCGTTTAGCACACCTCTGCTCTTAGCAAATAACCCCTCAACCGCATGAGGGTTATTGTATGACATATTAGCCCATACGGTGTCACCGTTGCGTAACCCACCCTGTGCGTATGGGTTTAACCATGTAGCATTTAATATAGCGTCTTTATCTTCGTAATCTCCGGCCCAAACAGCCAACTTTGAACCTGCGGGTATTGCAGGTGTACCTACTGCAAAAGTGATAGTTTGTTTATTATTAGAATCAGCCTCAGTTACTTTAGTAACTACTCCTATTCTGCGTATTTCTGTATCCACTTCATAATAGTATAATACATCATCTTTCTTCACGTTTATACCGTGTAAGTTATTTACGTTTTTACCTGCTTCATTAGTAATTTCAATCGTGTATGGGTCACTAGTATCTGCCGCATTTGTTGTAATTGTAATATTAGTATCAATATTCAAATTATTTTTTAATTCACGGTATCGTTCATTACCTCTTGATGTAGTAGTAAGAACAGCGCCTGTACCCAGTGTACTACTACAACGTCTTGCTAATGTTAATTTAGCCCCATTAGGTATATCTGTTGGATAATGTAAAGAACTATTTAGATGGGTTTGAGATGTTTGATGAACTAACACAATAGCATTTTCGGGAACTGTATAATCTAAACTTAAGAATGAAATATTGATACTTTTTAGATTACCGTGATATTGATATTTATGTATAACACCTTCTTCATCATATTGTACTTCATAGCCTAAATCACCAACCGATGAAGGTGCGTTTGCTAATTCATCGTATCCTAAATTGGGAAACTTAGCAAAGTCATTAGCGCTTAATGTTACAATTGTGGCAATCTCAGGACTACCTAAGTTTAATTTCGTAGTTCCTAATACAGTACCAGTAGCACGTTTACTTTCTATTCTTGCAGCATGTGGATTACTTTCAGGCCCAGCCTTGAACTCTACTGCACTAACGTATTGCCTTAATCCATAATCTACATTTCCACCTTGTGTCTTAACACTAGCAGCATCGTAGTAATATTCATCTCTATCTTCATAATCAGACGATGGTGTAAAATCATCAGATGCTAAACTAATACCTTCTTCAAAAGTAGCCCCGCCTAAGTATAATGCTGTACCGTGTACTAATTCATCAAAGAATGCCCCGCTACTAAATGTTGTTAATGTTAAATAACCACTACTAGTGCTACTGTAAAAACACCATTCTCCATTATCTAAGTAGACTTTTCTATATCTGTTAGTATTTTGTATACCTCTATACGTATCTGTATCCGTATGTGCATCGGAAAAAATACTAATATCTGCTACATGCAATCTTTTGTTTGTAGCGTCATAACTATTCAAAGTAGTTGAATTAACGTATTCTCTATTTGCTAACGCTATTGAATAAGCAGATTGCGCTTCTCTATCTGCTGGTACAGTGTCTACCATTCTTCGCCCAACAGGACTAGGATTGTACGTGTGCGCAGTATGTGTAGCGTCTACATGAATCTTAAATGCGTTATCAGGACCAACAGACGGGTCAAAAAATTGTTTAGAGAAAAAGGGTATTTCTGCAACTGCTCTAGTACTAGCATACTGAGTACCTAGTTGGTAATCATGTTGCACATCGCTCATAGATTGATGCATTCTATCGTTTACAGTGGTGCCGTTTTCTAATTTACTTTCTTCTCCAAAATTAGGTTCATTGTATATCGTAAAATTACCGTAACTATCAATAGTTCCAGTAGAAGCCCAAGTTTTTAGTAAATTAGTTTGATTTAGTAATTGACTTATGGTAGTAACTTCTACACCATCAGATGTTAGATAATCACCTGAACCTAGTGTTGCTGTGCTAAATACAAACGTGTCTCCAGTTTTACTATCATATTTCGCACTACTACCATCAGGGAGATAGATTCTCCCATAGCGCGTAAATCCATATGTGCCCCAACTCGCTAAATCTTCGCTTTCATTGTTCAAGGGTTTTACATACAAAGTACCTGCACCAGTGCTATTATTCATATTCAATCTATATGCAGATACAGCATACGACCTGCGTGTAGAGTATGCTTCGTGTGCTAACATACTGCGCTGGAATACTGGCCTAGTATCCATAGCACCTTGACCCGGACCACCAAGTGTAACAGTAACAACGGGTGCATTAGGCTCTATCTCCTTGACTATATGCGAGTCAGGGCTACCCTTACCAGTAAAATCAATTGAACGAGATACTAGGCTATCTCCCACGCCTATACAACTTAGTGTAGTGTAGCCACCTTCATCACCTTCACTTTCTTCTATTGACCTTACCTTTGCTCTACTCATTAAGTAAAGTATAGTTGCCCTATTGAATCTAGTAGACAAATTAACATTAGCAAGTTGCATACTTCTTCTTCGGTCAGTAGGCTGAATGAAGATTCTGAAATCAGCATTGTTCGTGTCTGCTAAGATATGGTTGTCTATTATATCGTATGTTTCATGTATAGGCGATGAAGAAGATACAGTTCCAGTATCAAACTGCCCAGCAGAACCACTATCTAACACTACATCAGGTGCTAGTCTAGAATAACTACCTTTATCGGTCAAGGTTTTAGTTTGGTCTATTTTGTTTAGATACAGTCTATTGAATGCAGAATTATGTAGACCGCTTGTACTCACAGATTCAATTATGGCTTGCGGTGTACCGTTTTGTATAGAGTCTGCATTATTTCTTGGAGTATAATTAGCAGGTGTTAACGTCTCATCAACTTCTGTATCGGCAGAATATCCTTCCGAAGTATCACCTACTAAACCGTGTTCTTGTACTACTGGACTATCGATTCCTAAATCAGATGCATACACATCTATGTATCCGCCGGGCGCATGTAGTGTCATACCTGAACCAATTGCATGAATTATAGAATCGTAAATATACTCTGCACCGCTTACCAATGTATCAGACGAAGGTACAGTTTTCTCTACCATTAGTAGAGGTTGAACAGTACCACTCATACTTGCACCAGTCAAATCAATCGCATTGTAATGTATTTCTACAAATGGGGAAAGAGATGGTGTTAAGTCTGTTAATCTAGGTACGTGAAGTATAGCGACTCTACTTTCTTTAGAAGGTGTGACATGATAATCTCTAATGTTACTATCGTGGTGTGTTTCGTCGTTATTCGCATCGTACTTGTTGTATTGCGGTATCGGACCTTTTAGAGCAAATGGGGTGTAATCAAAATCAGGACCACCTATGGCGATTAACTTTCTTTTCCCAGTAGGTGGGCTACCAGTACCGTTGTAAGAATTGTATGCTACTGTTACTGTACTAGAACTAACAACGTTATCTATTACCACATCGCTAAAATCTCTATACACATCTACTAAACTATTTACAGTAACTTGTTTTTCTATTCCTTTATGCATATCGCTATACATCACGTCAACAATATCTGCGTTACCGTTACCTTGCTGGTCTATTATTTCATCAATAGCCTTCGGTAACATACGTAAGAAAGTGTGTCCTTCTACATGATTCTTAATATGTCTACCGCTATGTCCTATTTGAAAATCCTCACTTACACTAGTAGGCCACACTACCGCAAATGGATTATTTACATCAGATGTGGTTGTAGCAATAGCACTAGAATAAACAAATCCATGGTTTTCAAAATCACTCTCATCGATTATCATTTGCCCTGTTCTATCTATAATCTGAGAGCCATAATGCGGAGGTTGATACGGATTACCAGTTGAAGAATCAAGCAACATATCCGCACTTACCACAACAAAGTGATTGTCTACACCTGAGGTTCTAGTGTGCAATGCGCTACGCAAACCGTTTACAGATGTAGCAAAATCAAGATGAATACTAGATACTAGCATACTGCCTGTACCGACATTAATACTAAGCAAACGTACTCTTTCAGGCGGTTTGTTGTTTGGTGCTTTTGTATCGGGGTCAATTCCATCAGGATTGATTAGAAGGTTATATGGTGTATGTGAAACAGAATGTTCAACAAGAGTACCCGATAAAGAATCTAATACTTTGTAATCTCCACTTGAATAATTATGTACTCCTGTTACATCTTTACAAAACACATAGTTACCTGACACACTAGACAGACCAGTGAGTTTTTTGGCTAAATCAATAGCATCGGTTGTACTCATACTGATTTGTGACACAGTTACATTTTGTCCGTCTATCTGCGTGCTATTATTTGCAATCGAAGAAAACGTATATACTGTTTCAATAGGAGCGATAGGCTCTTCAAATCTGTATAGAAGTAAAGTGTCACTATCCGATAACGGGGAGTTACCTTCTATCATTGAAGTCTTGAATGACGCATTAAGATGAATGCCTTCCATCGTACCTCTAAACTTACCACCTTTACCTCCAATGTATGTTTGCTTGGTAGAAGGCTTTAGCGCTAAATCTCTGTCTTTGATAGATTGTCTTACAACTAACTCCCCGTTAATGTATAGTTCTATGGCTGTGGTTCTTACAGTCGCTATTACATGAATCAAAGGTCTATGGTTTTTGTTTAGTTCTGTCGCATCGTCTCTACTTCCGACAAATCTATTGTAAGAATCTTGTAAACCTTGATATTCAATATGTGGATATACAGTACCTTCGTATCTATCTGTTGCTAAGGTTGCTGTGGTTAGATAGTATCTTTCTTCAATACCTCTACCTTCCATAAATACCTCAAAAGTTGCTGGACCGGGTGTGTCTATATTACCGAGTGAAAGTTTGTATTGACCTTCTTTCTCTATTATTGTACCGCCACAATCAGGCATTACCCACGCTTCTATTGTTAGATACTTATTGAAAATACCTGATGTTGCTACACTGTCACGTGTAGATAATGGCGCATTCTCAGATAGGATAACTCGCACATCGTCAGTCCCTCTTGTGGTTCTGTGTCCTAATTCGCTAAAGTCACCTTCGGGCACTATGATACTGTCAGTAATACCATTGAAAAAGAAACCATGAGTCTTACGGCTAATTACTGTCAATTGTCTTCCCCCAAGTTATCTAAGATAGAATCAAATTATCTATCGGTGCGAATATCATATTAAAATTGTAAACCGATTCTCCAGCATCGTATGTGATATCAAACTTTTGCACTGACCCTTGTATACCAGTAGTTTCTTCTTTCATAGAAAAATCTACACTGGCTGGTAAATTATTTCCTTCCGATGTTTTGTCTAGTCCATCGTAGTTACCAGTAGGCATGAAAAAGTTTCTTGCAACGTATTGGTCACCACCAGTTGCTTTCAAAGTAGAATTATACGGTATCTGTATACCAACAATGTAATCTTTAAGTTCTTGCGCTCTACCGTTTCTTAACAGTGAATTGTTAATAAAATCGCTCACTCGACCTCTTCTCTTACTGTTGTTGATTATACCGTATAAATCCATAGTTTTGTCACCAGCAGATTTCTTTCCGCCGTCTGTCCCTCCAGCAAACTTAGTAACCGATGGTTCTAGTGCTGGCTTCTTACCATGGGTGAAGTCAGGCGTGCTTATGCCCATGCCGCTATTTTTACCTAAACTAGTCATTGCAATGTTTACTATACAATTAAGCGATTCATTATTGTAGTTCACGCCCTCTTGTAATGTAGCAGTGAAGTCAGAAGAGTATTGTGCGTTTATGTAATCTCTGACAGCAGTTGCCAGTTGTACAGAAGTAGCATTACTTGCATTTACTAAAATAGTCGGTGTGCCCCCTGTTCCGGCATTAGCATCATATTGAGTCGTATCGCTTGTGTTACCACCATCGGTTCTAGAAGCAACGTTTGTAAAACGAATCTCTTTTTCATCAGCGCTTACTGCTGTATCAAAAGTCTGTAATTTTATAACACCAGTATGCGTATATAATTTTTCTAGATTTTTTGTTGTGGTGAATTGAAGGCCACTTTTTGTAGTACCAAAATTAATCGTACCACTGTATGCTGTACTTTTTGTACCCTCTCTATCATCTGCGATAATACCTTGAATATTTATCATGGCTTTGTTTATGTTTAAGTCCATTCCTATACGTTTACTTCCAGTAAAAGGCAAAGAAGACCCTCCGACTTTACGGCTAGTACTAAGAACCATAGTTGTAGCATCTAATTCAATGGTATTACCGTTTTCTTGTATTAGTCTAATCGGAATGCCCCCAGCCATTCAATCACCTACCTCTTCCTACACCACCGATGCTGCGTGACATTTCTTGTTGTACTAAGTCGCTAATTTCTCTAGCCAATTCTCTTTTATCAGTACGGTCAGTAAGCCCACTTAAATTGAATGTCATATTGAAAGTGTGGCCTCCGCCACCACTAGGTGAATCTCCACCTCCACCGCCACCAGTGACAGCATTTATAGCGCTACTTCCTAAATCTTTGACACCGCCAACTATTGATTTACCAAAATTAAACACCCCTTTCAAAGCGCCACCAATTTTATCAAAGACCCTGCCTAATGTTTTATCATATACTGCCGTCATAACGTTTGTAACAGTATCCCAAGCACTACCTATTGTATCAAATACACTTAACGCTGCTGTTTTTAGTCCATCAAATGCTTTTCCAATAGTAGCATCAAATATAGTACCCATACCACTAAAAATAAGTTTTGAAATAGTTTTGATTCCGTTAAAGGCTAAGGTAGCACCTGCTTTTAGTCCCGACCATAGTTTACCAAAAGTACCATTCCATATAGTTTTGACATTATCTAGGGCTTTGCCCCACTCACCTTTGAATATGTTAACCCAAAACATCATCCCCTCTTTCATTAGATTCCATATCGGCATAACGGTAGCGTTCCATATAGTTACTATTGCAGTTGTCAAAGGCTCAAAGGCTTCTTTAATCCCATCAAATACTTTTCGCGCTACTTTACCAGCAGCCGTAAATGCTTTACCGAGTGCCTTACCTATACTGCTGGCTACACTACCGAGTGTACTCATTGTACTACCTATGACACTAAGACTACTAGATACGCTGGCTAAAGAGTTGAGTAATGCACCTAACGCCATACTAATCTTCCCTCTCTAAAAATGAATAATCAAAATCTACTACATCACTACTTTCTGTATTATTTTCTAGGTTTTGTTTTTTCTCCGCAAGACGCTCTTCTTCATTAATAGCAAGCGCCCAAGATAGGGATTGTTTGAATACCGCCTCGCTCATCTGATAAACCTCATGTAGTGATATGTTGTAATGTTTCGCCACGATGTATGCGAACAACTGCATCTGCATCTCTAAATCGCTAGGGTTTTTAATTACCTTTTTCTTTAGAAATTGCCGAACTCTCAGTTGTTCGCTTTCGTAAAACCCCCCTGCATTGCCTCCGCCAGTTCATCGGGCTTTGGTAATAGAGAGGCTATTTGTTGACCGACATATGCATTTAGGTTCATCATGTCGTCTACGGTAAGGTCAGGGTTCGTTCTTACAACCCAGTTTGAAAATGCGTAACGCCAGTATCCTTCAAGATTCAGCGATATATCATCACCATCCATCTGAAACATACTTTGTGCTGCTTGTTGTACATCAAAGAAAGTTAATTCTCTAATCCATACTTCCATCATTAAATCAGGATTTTCTTTGTCTACACGGATTTCGTGTCGCTGTTCATTCTTCTTCGCTAGTAAGTTCTGTTTGTCCACTATCGTCATCTGTTGTCACTTCCTCGGTTGCAGCCTCTTGCGAGGGGGCATCCGGTGTTACATCAGCAGACTCTTGCGAATGGGCTTCTGTTACACCTTGTGTCGGTTGCTCGACAATACCTGCGTCATCGTGTCGTAGCCTTAACACTACCTCAGATTTAGTACCGCGAATAGTGATTCCGCGTGCTTTACATTCTTTTTGGAGTTCTCTTACGGTGAAAGAGTTGTAATCAATTTCCCCACCAAACGGATTATCAACTTCGGGGACTATCATCATTTCTTCATCATCTTTAGTATTATTTTTGACAGGTCTTTCAATAACAATTCCCACTGTATCTTCGATAGCGTTTTCAACAACTTCAACAACTTCTTCCACCTTCTCTTGTATCTCTTCTACTACGTCTTCTACTACTTCGCTTATTGCGCCCCTAGCAGCCTCTACCCATGAAGGTTCTTCTTCCTCTATTTTCTCAATGATTGTTTCAACAGGCGTGTCTTCTATCTCTCTAGCAATCGGCTCAAACACAGTTTCTTCGGTAATTGTCTTACCTTCGTTAATCATTCTTAGAACCATAGAGTCTACTACGTTTCTAGAATTAGTTTTGAACAACTCTTCGTTGTAAGGTATATCGACACTATCGATTAACCAATAAACATACTTTTCGTGAGAATTACGAGAGTAGAATTGAACTCTTTTTACAGCAGTTGGTAACACTATTTCACCTCAAGCATGTATGACTGTATCGACAGCAATAACCTTGACTGATTTAGGTAGAATCTTTAGTTTAGCCATTAGTGGTCCTTTATCCTCAGGCACAGGCAATGGTGCTTCAACAATGTAGTAGTCATCCATTAGTATGTCAATGGATTCTGCTGTACCACTAGATACTTGTTTTGTAAATGACAAGCGTATCATGTCTGAATCAGTTTGTGCAGTCTCATCTGTCTCATCAAAGTTTTCCACTGCTCTACGCATATTGTGATAGAACAACGGGTCGTCTACGATTATCTCCATCTCAAGGTCATACTCTGTTTTACCCTCTACTGCTAGTGTGGGATTACGAGTGCCAGCGAATGGAACTTGGTCGGTAGCACTGTTTGCTATGTTAGCCGCACCAATAGTATAGTACTGCTCTACACCAGTCTTACCGTTTAACGTGAATGAAACAACTTGACCCAGTGTTGTACCTAGCATAGATATAGAACCGTTGTAGAACATGAATGGTTTCTGTGTACCTTTACCTATACCCGATATTTTTCTCTTCACTTCTGTATTAGCAGTATCTTCAAAGAGTCTGTGCGTATTGTATCTATCTCCCTTGTTACTTGTTTCTAATCTACCAGTATCTGTATAACACAATGCTGAGTCAAAGTTTGCTGTCAATCTTAGAGCAGCGTCTGTATCTGTGGTAAGTGTGAAATCTTTAACTTTACAGCCTCTAAAGACACGTGTTAGTTGTTTTGAATCTCCTGTACCACCATCGGTAGTACCATCGTTACTGTCTATGTCTCTTCTTCTAACACTGACTTCCATAGCAAAAGAAGGCACAGTTGTACGAGAGAAGAACAAATGACTGACTGGTTTAGTGATTGCCCCTGTGGTCGTGTTTCTATGTGGACTGCCGTTGCTATCATCTGCTGCATATCTAGCAAACTCTACTACTGTATTATCTTCATACGAAAATTGTAGAGGGTCGTCTAGCCAAACTTTACCAGCACCACCAGTTACAGTAATGGCTACTATTCTTCTTGCTTCTTCTTTCATAGCCTTGTCAATTATCTGTGTAGCGTTTACATTCGGCCATGCAGAAATATCTCTTGGGTCAAAAGTTAGAGTGATAGGGTTGTTAGAGGCAGTAGCATTTGCGCTTAACTCAAAACTAGTTGCATTAGTCACACTAGATACAGTAGCGCCAGTAGGTATACCAGTACCGGAAACAGACATTCCGACAATCAACTTAGCAGTACTATCTATTGTAATACTAGCATCTGTGTCAGTAGTAACGCAAGTAGCGTTTGTAAAAACTTCCGCATTTACATTTGTGTCTCTGTAACTCTGCACATCTACTTTGTCAACACCTTCTGTATTGTCACCACCGAGTAAGAAAATGTAGTCGCCTACGCCTATATCTGTCCCACCGATTGCTGGATTAGTGCTACCACTACTATCAAATGCTATGTAAGAATCTCCTGAATAAACGGCAGAAGATAAAGAAAATGTATCATTAGTATGCCCATCTTGTCTAACTTCCGGTGCGCTTACAACTTCGTGCCCTAGACAATAATAGAACCATCGACCATTGTGTATGTTACACTCAAATGAGCCACCAACGTTAGTAAATCTGCCCGGCACTTGAACCGCTATATCTCTACCAAGTCCAACAACGTGGTATCTCTTGAGGTCTACTTTAGTCTCAGGAAGTGCGACAGTGCTTACCAGTCCAACGAATTGGTCAGTCAATACGCTCTCAGCAGATGCGTTTGCAGCATCGGCGTGTTCCATACCTACATCAATTGCGGGTGTAGTAAAAGGTAAGATAGTCATTACATCATTAGCCTTTGATGCTTGGTCTGCTGCTGTGTGATTTGTCTTTAATGCAGGTGTTACCGTAATCTCAGTTTTACCATCATTGTCATTATTAGCATCATTACAAACTTCTTGTTTGATTATAGTATACATTCTACCCGATACAGCATAATCATCTTGTGTGTCCCAATTAGGACTAGAAGATGCTATTGTGAATATAACTTTGCTACCGACTAGCATACCATTTGGATATTCTAATATTCCAGCGTTTACAGGGGTATTAGCACTACCACCACTTAATACGATTACACTAGTGTCTTTTACTAAATCTTGATGCGGTGCGTTAGCGGCATTAGCGTCAGTTTCAAAAGACGCTGTAAATGTAAAAGCGCTTGCGTATCCGTGTTCTAATCTCACTCCAGTTTCGTGTCCGAATGTAATCTCGGACAAATCACCCTTGTATACTGTCGACGGCATGGCTCTCTCTCACCTCATGGGATTAACTCTGCAAAGATAACAACTTCTATCTGAAAGGTCATTCTATACAGTTTTTTGCTTCTATCTGATAAATCGGTACGTGTTTTGTACACAAGTCTATCAAAATTGACACCATCACCTTTTCTTTTAAGATGTACGCATCTTCTTAATTCGTTCTCCATCTTTTTTAGTTGGTCTCTACTTCTAGTAGTACGCATATCTACTGTAATGTTGATACGTGTAGTGACGAAATCATACAGCATTTCAGGTAACTCTTCGTTATGTGCCGTTTCAAAGACCATCACATAATCCGTTCTATCAAGGTCAAGTCTTTTTCCACGCTCAGGTGTCTCGTCTGCTACATCGATAATAACGGGCTTGAAATTATTAGTATTGGCTCTATTCCAATTATTCTTTAGTACACCTAGTACTACGTCAATACCTTCATCGAATGTTGCTACCATTTCGCAAACTCCTTCTTACGCTTTTCACGCTCATGGGCTTTGAAATCAGGTACTAACTTACCGCCATCGTTTTTGACTTTGTGTTCCATCAGTCCCGGCGATTCAGTCATCATGCGTCTATTGACTCTATCTTTCAACGCTTTTTCTTGTTCAACTGTCATTTCTTCCGGCTCTAACTCTCTTTCTGAGCGCTCGACAGCCTTACGATATTCAGACGGTCCTTCCGTAATAGCCTTCTGTAAATCTGCTTGGTATTCTTTTTTGCTTAGTTCTAAAGTTATGGCTTCTTTCCATTCTTCGTAAACTATTTTCTGTGTATCACTCAAAGGCTACCACCTCTATGTAACGCGGGAATGTCTTTTCTATATCCATTTTATAGAGTTGAATCTTAGACGCTAGGTCTACGTTTTGTGTTCCTTCGGGTATCAATACACTTCGGTCATCACTCATTAGTAAATCGATAGCAACCATTTTTGTACAAATATCCTCTATTGCTTTGTCTACGTATCTCTCACCATATATGTAAGATGTCTTAATCGCATTCCACTCAAAGAAAGGGTATGAATTATTGAAGTAGATAATACCCATTTCATGGTCTATCCACCAATCTCGTAATCTACCTTGGTCACCACTCGCACTTCCGCCCTGTAAATCGACTCGTAGTCGCTGTTGGGTTAAAGTGCCAGTAATATCAGAAAGAGCAGAGCCTACAACTATGGTACAACCAGTAAATGATGTTGAAGTCTTACCTGTGTATGAAAAGACCTTTCCGTTCTCATCAACCACAACACCCGCATCGGCAAACGCGCCTTGGGAAATTGACGTAATAATAAACTGAGCACTACTATTACTACCAGTTATAGTAATAAGGTCGTTAACTGAGTATCCTTCTCCGGGGGATTCGATAGTAACCGATTCAATAACCCCACCATTTGCTGTCGTATTGACAGTGAGTCCACTACCACTACCGCCGCTTGTACTCACATTTGATGCGCTAGAGTACCCAGTACCTCCGACTAGACTACCAAATGCTGTTACACTGTCTTTACCTATGGTTGATGTAGTGTTTATTGTAGTGCTACTCAAACTACTGAAAGTTGCAACTGAGCCAGCAGTTTGACTCAATTCTATATTACTATCAGTAACTACGATACTACACGATTCACCAGCAGTAGTCTGTCTCATACTACTAATCTTTACAATACCTGTACCATAGTCAGAATTAGCAGTAGCGAGAAACTCATTATGTACTGCCACGTTACTAGTGCTACCTTCTAATGTAAAGTTAGGAGAAAAGACAACATCGGTTTTACCTACTCTATCTTCTTTATTGATTAAGTCTGCAAGATTCTGCGCAGTTGTTACTTTATCAAAATCAGCACGCCAATTCGCAGTACCAGTGCCGATTGTCAACAAAGATGCGCTTCCATTGCCGGGTGAAATGACTATTGAGCCTGTTAAGGCTCTTACATCATCGGGTAACTTTATTCTAGCCTCGGCAGCAGCAATTTCTCTATAATCATCTCCTTGCCATAGTTCTAGTCTCAAGACTTGTTGCACATTTCTAAACAACAAAGGACTAGTACCTACGTAATCAGTATAGTATCTACGTCTATACGGTTTGTATGTATCGAAGTTAATGTATTCTGCTTGCACCAAATACGGTCTCCAAGCATTGTGAGTTCTGTTGTCGATGTGGTCTTGCATACGAAGTATAACTTCATCAACTTTCTTTTTTGTAATACCTCTAACTCTACCATCGGTAAACGAGGCTTGATTCTGTACATAGGCGTTATCTGCAACTTCAAAATTAGCATGAGTGATTGAATCTGCAAAACCTAATCTAACACCATTAATTGTTGACGTTATTCCGTTGATGGTTCTTTCTAATCCTAATGGGTCTGCATCACTATAAATCAATAAAGTATCACCGACAGTAAATCCGATGTTTCTATAATCAGCACCAGTGACAAATATACCAGTTGCTTCGGAATCAGAACTAACTAGTATTGCTTCTTGCGGTCCTATGTCTAGTAAGTCGGCTACTTTCTGTGCTGTGGTGTAGACAACTGCTGTTGGGTCGAGTGGTCTTGTTTCTCCTTCACCCGGACTAAACACTTGTGGCATTAAAGTCGCGCCTCCTCATTACGTGTACCGAGGTTATACTCCATAGGTTTACCGCATGAACCACAAGTTGCTCTCCATAAGAAGTGTAGCAATCCACAGTGTTTACAGCGCGTACCTGCTCCTATATCGAGCACGTCTGCAATTTCACTGGTTCTAGCCCTCTGTTTAGTGGTAATACCAGCCAAAGGAGAGTCTGTATTCACAGTATGAGCGTCGTAAGTAATATCTGCGCGAACTGTTTGTTTTGCTGCTCTGCCAATGTCATCAATATCAAGCGTCTGTAACTCGAACCCTGACATTCACTCACACCACCTTCTATCATGCTTTCTGATATACTACTAAGAATATATTACCCAATACTGTAATCGGCTCTACTGAAATTATCTTTGCACTAGCATAACCAGTTAATGCTTCAATGTCAGTAGTCATAGCAGTGCTTAACGCACCGTCATTACCTGCACCTGAGAAGTCTCTAGGGCTGTAAGGTCCAATTACTTGTATTGCTTTAACCATCTAGGTCACCGCCTCAAGAGCGGTTTCCTATCGCCGTAAATTGGTAAGCAGCGCCACTGACTGTACTCTCTAAGTAAACTAAAGTACCATCTATTCCTGAACCGGGTGCATCACGTGCAGTAGAACCTGAACCGTTTATTACGAAGGTGTCTATGTTTGCTAGTAAACCTGAAAGGTCAATGTGCCCACTAGTTACACCAGTAGAAGTTAAACTACCTGTTACTACTGCTTTATTTCCAAATACTGTTGGTCTCGCGTCTATTGTGCTTGCTATTAATGCCATTTTCTTATTCCTCCGTTATTTCTGTTTCTACTGCTTCTTCAATTGCTTCTTCTACTGGAGTCTCTTCGACTACAATTTCTTCTACAATTTCAGGAGCGGCTTCGACTATGACTTCTTCGACAGGGGCTGGGCTTAAGACATCTTCCACCATTGCAAGCAATGAGGACTTTGTTTTGTATCCATTAGATACTTCCATACCCTTATCTCTTAACCATGAAGCAATGTCTGCTTTTACCCAGCCACTATCAGGTATTCCGTCGTTTAGTAAATCGTATGCCGCGCCTTCTATTACAAACAATGATGGTTTTAGTTGCCTTTTATTAGCATCTAACCAATCTTGTGTAACCTCTACTACTCGACCCCTAGTCCAGTCACCCATAGAAGTGTCTGCATTAGGTCTCATGTAGAGATTACCAATGTATGTAACTGTCGGCAGTAAAACCACCTCAGTTGTACATTACCATGATGTCGCCAACAACGTCTGCTGCTCCACCCACTACGTGTAGTGTAAGAGTCAAACCGTTTCTTGAAATATCAAGAGCCATGTTGTTGCTTGCGTGTGCATCATTTACTGGTGCTGCGTCATTCTCTTGGATGAATACAGTCAAAATGCTGCTTATTCCACCACTAAGGATGATTGTTTCGTTATCTGCGCCACCTGTAAAGGTAATCAATGCCATTTTTGGTGCTGGGTCGTATCCGTTTGCTCCATCGCTGTTTACTGCGCTGAATGTACCCGGACCACCGCCCGGATATGATGTGTCTGCTGCACCATCTAACCACTCAGTAGTGCTGTGAGAACCTGCTCTAAGTTCCCATGCACCTACTAGTGTTGCTGTTGCCGTTCCGCCTAATGTCAATGTATCTGCCATATCTTTTTCCTCCGTTTATATTATCTCCAAGACAACCTCACTTAAGGTCTCTTACGCTCCCTTGTGCTCCGAAGAAAGTGGTCCATAGTTCTCCCATGGTACGGTATAGTCCTTCTTGGCCTAGTCTGTTAATTGCGAATGGGTCACCAGTTTCGATACCACTCTCAAAGTATTGTGTTGGAATTGCTGTACTAAAGTGCAAGTAGTCTGTATCTAAGTAGTAGATTCTTGATAGTGTATCAGGTGCCATGTTCTTTGTTGGGATGATTGGTACACCGTTGTATGTTGCTACGATGAAACCAGCCTCGATTCCGGGTACACCCTTTACACCGTTGTAGGTAGGGGTAACTCTCTTCTCTTCCATGAATCTCTGTTGTGATTGTAGAAGTTGCTGGATTCTCATTAGAGTATCGTATCCAGTTAGCATAACTTTCGGGTTTCCACCACGAATCCACATCTTTTGGAACATCTCATCTAGTAAGTCTAGAGATAGTGTTCTGTCAGTAGGTGTACCGCTAGAAGCGTTAACACTCATTTCTGCGTTTGACCATGAGTTTGCACTCCTGTCAATACTGTACATATCCATATCCCCATCTGCGCTAACGTGTCCTGATGCTGCACTTAGTCCAGTTGTTGCGTTTGCACTGTTTTGGAAACCGGAAGTAACTCGGTCAAGAGACTCGAAGTTGTTACCTGCGACTGTATCTACGTCAGTACACATCATTTTGTTGATTACCTCAGCGTGATGTTTACCCATTTCCTCTTTCATTACAGAGCGTATGTCTCCCATTCCGTCATCTTTGTCAGCAAGGAAGATTGCAGTTTCAGACATATCGAATGTGTGTGCGATAGTCTTTGGTTTTGCTGCTACATGTTGGAATGTAGGTTTGATTGTTTCAGGTAGTGTTGCGTTCTCTGCAACTCCGCTTCCAGTAATTGCACCAGCATTTGGTCTGCCAGTGATAACGCGCCATCCGCTTCTATCCCACGGTTTCTTTGGTAGTATAGAGAATGCATTGAACTCTTGGTTCAATTGTGACCATACTTTGCGACCAT
>Ga0208157_1000378_pt1 | contig 25236 bp, 15 predicted proteins | sample 5_EtaG_FD_184077 | JGI IMG/M metagenome (GOLD analysis project Ga0208157, IMG submission 184077) | Marine viral communities from the Subarctic Pacific Ocean - 5_ETSP_OMZ_AT15132 metaG (SPAdes) (version 2) | ecosystem: Environmental > Aquatic > Marine > Oceanic | place: Pacific Ocean | collected...
AGCAAATAAAAGATTATTACAAAAGCATGTCCAAGACTTATATCTTTCAAAAGGAACAAAAGAATCATACGAATTTTTATTCAGAATATTATATGGACTAGAAGCAGAAGTTGTTTTTCCTGGTGACAATGTAATCAAACCTTCTGAATCAGAATTTTCAGAACCAACAGTCATGAGACTGTTCAGCACAAAAGATTTAACAAAATATAAAAGAGGTCTAGTAAAAAAATTCGTAGGTTCAACTAAAGTATCATCAGCTTATATAAATGATGCTTCAGGTATATCAGGAACAAATGATTCAGATAATGGTTATGAGTTAGAATTAATATTACCATATGTTGGTTCATTTGATGTAGGTGATACAGTAGTATTATCTGATAGAGACGGTCTAAGAATAGATGCAGAAGCTACAGTTCGTGGTGTCATGAGTGATATTTCTACAACAGAGAGTAGTGTCTATGTTGGTATAGAAGACGGAACTGCAGGTGATGTAGAAGATGTTATTAGGTTAGAATCAGCTACTCCAATTCATATTATCAATGAAGACAATTCAGGTGATAAAATTTTAATGGAAGATGGAGATGAATTAATATTTGAACACGCACTAGGTGGTGAAAAGTTTCAAGCGAGACCAATTGGTTTAGAGACAGGTACAGGTGTTGGTGTTCTTTTAACAGAAGACGGTGGTGTTGTTATAGACGAGAATACAGATTTATTCCCTCACTATACAGGTACTCAAGATTCTATCACATTGGGTGGTGGTGTTTATACTGAAATGGTTTCTTCTGGTTCATTATTTAGTGAATCAGATACATTTAATTATAACTCTCCAAAAGGTGGTGAAGCAACACAATCAATTAATGTTATTGGTAGTATTGGTCGTGGTGGTGTGACAGAAATAGTTATTGATGATGCTGGGTCAGGATATTCTGTAGATGACCAAGTTGTGTTTGTCAATACAGGAACAGAAGGTTCAGGTTCAGAAGCATTCATAGATGTAACTGATGGTAATATAGAATTAGAATCAGCTACTGAACCAGGTATACATCATTTCACAGGTGATGGGTCAACAACAGTATTCTCTGGTCGTGATAACTCAGGTGTTATCATGGGATTTGACCCTAGAAAAGTACAAGTGTTTGTAAATGGTTCAGAGATAGCAAGAACAACAGGATTTACTACAGACCAAGCAGGTACTAAAATAACATTTGCATCAGCTCCAGCAAACAGTTCAGATGTAGAAATTATATTAGATAATAGAGGTATATTACTAGAAGATTCATTGAGAACTGAAAAATTACGATTCGGTAAATTTGTAGAAACAACAGATATCATAGCAAAAGAAGATGACGGTGCTATTAAAAAAATTAGTATATCAAATGCTGGTTCAGAATATAAAACTTTACCTAAGGTATTTATGGGTGGTTATATTTACTATGATACTCTAACAACAGGTACAAATTTTTCAGTAGGTGAAGTTGTAACTTCTACAAATAGTAAATCCATGATAGTAGACGAACACGATTTAGAAAGAAAAAGAATATTAGTTCATAAAAGAACTTCAGATGCTGCAGGTGTACCAACAGGTACAATCACAGGTGGTACATCAGGTACAGTATTCAGTTTAACACAAACAAATGTCACAGCAGGTTCTGGTGCAAAACTATTTGCTTTTAGTGATGATATTGGTTCTATTAAAAAATTAAAAATTCAAGACCCAGGACATAAATTTGAAGATAATGGTATTGGTAATTATGTTCAACATTGTATTATTAAAGATGTATCAGCATCACCAATAGTTAATACAACTGTCACTGCAGCTCTAACAGGTGCAACAGGAACGATAAAATTATTTAATGGTGATTTAAACCAATTAACAATAACAGATGTCAAAGGTATATTTAATGATGGTGATTATGTTACAACTAGTGACAGTAAAAACTTTATTATTGGTAAAACAAATCCTTGTACAGCTAGAGGTTCATTAAGCAGTACATCAAAATTAGATGGAAACTATTTAGATGATACAGGATTCCCGTCTGTTGATTCAATGAGAATACATGATAATTCTCAATATCAAGATTACTCATATAAAATTAAAGTAGGTAAAAGTATTAATGATTACAGAAGTTTAATAAAATCATTACTTTCTCCTGCAGGGACAATATTCTTTGGTGAAGTATCTATTAGAAATAAAGTAGATGGTTCAGCAAATGTTTATAATGTTAATTTTGATGGTACTAATACAGCAAGGTCATTCATACCTACATTAATTATTGGTTCTAAAATTGATACTGCTGATATACAATTAGAAGACGGAACATATTCAGAAAATGACCAAGTATTCAGTTCGTTTGAAGGTAGAATAGAATTAGAAACAGGTGAAGGTGTATTAACGACAGAAAGATTCTTAGCTTTAACACATAATACAGTTCAAGACCAATCATCTGGTCGACCATATGTTATTGGTACAGATACAGTAGAAGAAACAGACAGAGATTTCTTTAAAAGACAATTAACAGCTGAAGCAACTCCAAAAGGTAGTAGAGTTCATAAAGAGTTAGATATTAGTCCTCATAAAAATCAACATAAGATATCTTATAGTACATTAAATAATTCATTAGCAGTAGGGACTAGAGTAAGAGGTGCTACTTCTAATGCATTAGGTATTGTAATGAAACATGATACTACAAATAAATTTATTATTGTTCATAGAGATATAAATGATTGGGGACAACCAGGTTCACAATTTACTGGTACAGAAATAATTCAAAACACAGCTGCTTCTACAAATTACTTTACAGCAACATCTATAGAGTTAGGTCATGTACCAGAAGATATTATAACAAAACAAGAACCTAGTACAATCACACCTGATACAACAATAACATCAGCTAATCAAAAAATTAGTAATGGTATAGAAGGTGGTGGTGATGCTTACGCTCATGCAGATTTTATATCAGGATTTACGGGTAGAGGTAAAGTACTTGTAGCAAGTGATAATAGTGAAGCTTATGATTCAGAAATGAGACAAAGAAAAATAAATATAGTTTCATCTCCAATATTTACTAGCTCAGTTACACAAAGAGGTAGAACATACTCAGCGGTACCTAGACAGACACGAACAATAAACACACAAAATACAAGAACAGCTGGTTCAAATACTACAGCAAATAATAGTAGTGGAACAGCTTTAAGAATAGATTCGTCTTTAAATACTACATCATTAGTAGGTGTAAGTTTTGGACATAGACCAGCAGGACAGAAACTATTTGAATCAACAAATTTCTTATCAGAAAGAATAGTGACAGAGAATCAAGAACCTCTAATATTTGAACCTGATAATGGTAATATCTTGGGAGAAGATTTTTCTCAAGGTGGAATTATTTTGTTAGAAGATGGGAAACAACTTCTTTGGGAAGATGCGACTATAAATGATGAAACAAAATATTTCGTAAGTGAAGAATCTACACAAATAGGTTCATTTAATATAATAGATGAAAATAATGATAGACTAATTGATGAAACAGATAGTCTACCATTAATTTTAGAAAATGCATTGATGATAGGTCAGAAAGAGTCAAATCAATCTGGTCCTACTATCGGTGATTTAAGAGATATGATGTTTACTGAAAATTACAGTATGATGAATAAAATACAACTTGACGGTGGAAGTGATATATCATCAGGAGATGATTTATTACTAGAAACAGGAGAACATTGTTTACAAGAATCTCCTTCAGAAGGCATTCGTATTAGTGATATAAGTATATTATATAATAATAAATTTGTATCAAATCTAGAAAAAGAATTAGGTAGAAGACAATCATTAACACATTCTGCTGTAATTCAGAGTGGGTAGTGATATAAATAACTATAATAACAATTATTAATTTAAAGGGTAATAACAATGGCAGCAATAATAACTGAAAAATTTCGTCTAAACAACGCGAAACAGTTTATCGAAGATATAACGCAGAGTTCATCTGTAGCTTATTCATTCATCGGTAGAGGACACGCTTGGACAGACGATTCAACTCCGCCAACACCTGTAGACAGTCCAAATGATGAGTTCGACGCTTATCGTAGTATGGTAGCGTTGAAGAAGATTTCAACTTCGGATATATCACACGCGATTGTTAGAAGGGATTGGACAAGCGGAACAACTTATGACGAATATCGTCACAACTATTCATCTTCAAACACAGCAAATAGTGGAGCTACAACTTTGTGGGATTCATTATTCTATGTTGTAACAGATGATTATAATGTATACAAGTGTTTAAATAATGATGGTAATACAGCATCAACTGTAAAACCTGACCATACAACACTTGCTACACCAACAGAGTCAGACGGATATCAATGGAAATTTATGTATTCAATATCTGCTTCAGATGTAATTAAATTCGTAACTAACGATTTTATTCCTGTTAAAACAATAGGTGCTCAACTAGCAGTAGCTGGTGGAGTAGATACAGGTTCTCAAGACGGTAGATTAGGAGATGCTGCTACAGACGATGGTTCAGCTCAATGGGATGTTGAGAATGGTGCAGTCGACGGAGCTCTTCAAAGAGTAAGAGTTAAATCAGCAGGTTCAGGATATACTGCTTCAACAACAACAACTAATATAACTATTCGTGGAGATGGTTCAAGTGGTGTTGCAACAGTAGTCACTAATGGTTCAGGTGGTGTTTCATCTGTATCAATTACAACAGCAGGTTCAGGATATACAACAGCATTTATTGCTAACGAAGATATTCCTGGTTTTGATAACGCTGACCAATCAGCTGATGGTACAAACAATTCAGCTAATATTGAATTTATAATTCAACCTAAAAATGGTCATGGTTCTGATTCTATTGAAGAACTAGGTGGTAATTACATTATTCTAAACTCAAGACTTGAGTATTCAGAAGGTAGTGGTGATTTTCCAACAGACAACGATTTTAGACAAATCGGTGTTATCGTAAATCCAACAGACCAAGGTGGTAATACACTATGTTCTGCAACAACAAGAACAGCTTATAAGAAAATGACTTTCCAAGCTTCTGGTTTCTCAGCTCCAACTGTAGATACGATTATTCGTAATGCGTCTACAGAAGTAGTAGGAACAGCTGTGGGTATTGTAGTATCAGTTGATTCAACAAATAGAATCATTTCATACTTACCATATCCAAATGAATCAGGTAATTTTGTAGCGTTTGCAAATGGTAATACTATATACTCATCAACAAGCACTAATCACGGAACATTAGCTAGTTCATCTGCTATAACAGCAGAAGAAGTTCAAAGACATTCAGGAGACATTATCTATTTAGAAAATAGACAAGCTGTTTCTAGAGCGTCAGACCAGATTGAAGATATTAAACTTATAGTAGAAATGTAAGGTAACATAAATGGCACAAAATACAGATTTAAATGTATCGCCTTATTATGATGATTATACCGAAAGTAAGAATTTTCATAGAATCTTATTTCGTCCATCTAATGCGATACAAGCAAGAGAACTAACTCAATTACAGAGTATATTACAGAATCAAGTAGAAAGATTTGGTAATCATATATTTGATGAGGGTGCTCTTGTTATGGGTGGTACTATAACAGTAAATACATTATATGATGCTGTTAAAGTCAATGCAGCAAATCCAAATGGAGCTGGTACAGCAACAGCTGAAACATATAGAACAGCTTCTCATGATAAGTATTTTCAAGGTCAAACTTCAGGTGTCGTAGCAAAAGTAATTAATTCAGTTGCAGCTACAACAAGTGGTGACCCATTAACTCTGTTTGTCACTTATGTTAAAGCAAATGCTGATACTTCAACTACAACATATAGTACTTTTTTAGATAATGAAGAACTTCAAGAAGTCACTTTAGCATCTGATGGTTCTTATAGTGACGCATCAAATAATAATGAATTTAAAACTATTCTTCCTAGTCAAGTAGCTGGTCATGATTCATCTACTGCAGTAGGTTCTGCCGCAACAGTAAGAGGTGGTATATTTTATACAAGAGGATTCTTTGTAAGATGTGATGAACAAACAATCATATTAGACAAATATTCAAACACACCAACTTATAGAATAGGTTTACAAATTACAGAAAGTTTACAATCTTCTACAGACGATACCTCTTTGTTAGATAATGCTTCTGGTACATCAAATGAAAATGCACCAGGTGCTAATCGTTTAAAGATAGCATTAACATTAGTTAATAAAACAATAGGTGGTACTCAAGACATTGATAATTTCATTGAGTTATCAAGAGTAGAAGCTGGTGTAATAACAAAACAAACATCAGTAACAGCTTACAACACTTTAGAAAGAACTTTAGCAAGAAGAACTTTTGATGAAAGTGGTGATTATGTTGTTAAACCATTTAATATAGAAGTAAGAGAACATTTTAACGATACATTAAATAATGGTGTTTATCTTTCATCTAATACATCTATACCGGGTGATGCATCTAAATTAGTAGCTTCACTTTCTCCAGGTAAAGGTTATGTTAAAGGTTATGAAGTTAATAAACAATCACAAACATTACTTACTTTAAATAAAGCTAGAACAACTAAAGATTCAGGAGCTCTAGCTGTTCCTTTTGAAATAGGGAACTATTATAACCTTAATGAAGTATTTGGTCAACCAGAATTTGGAACAGGAATATCAGGTATAACTCCATTTGGTTCAGTATCTTTAAGAGATACAGCAAAAGCAAATGTTGAAGGTGCTGATGGAGATGAAATAGGACTAGCGAGAGTAAGATTCTTTAATTGTATAACACCTACAACAAGTAGTGGTAAACACACAGGAGCTTCTTTATTTAGAATACATTTATTTGATATTAGAATGTATACTAAACTTACAACAGCAAGTACTAACTATGCTCTAACAGCAGGTCAAAGAGTTAAAGGAACTGTATCAGGTGCTAAAGGTACTGTAGCTGTATCATCAGCTGCTGGAGCTACTTCAGTTTTTGTAATGGATGTAGAAGGTGTATTTTCAACTTCTGACACACTTAGACTTGAACATGCAACAGCAGACGGTAAAGCTATATCAGCTGTTAGAACATATTCTTCAGATAGAGTTAGACAAGTTTATCAGACATCAAGAACAAGTGGTGCTGCAGTATTCGCTGCCAACACAATAACAACAGATAGTCAATTTGTATTAACAGGTACAGTGGTTGCAGCTTCAAGTTCTTCAACAGCTGTCACGGGTGTTAATACTAAATTTACTCAAGAATTAAAAGAGGGTGATATAATAATAGGACCTGCGGGTGCTTCTATTGGTACTATATCATCTATAACAAACGATACAACTTTAGTATTAGCAGCTAATGCCTCAGCTGTAGCGAATGGTAAATTTATTAGACAAAGAGCTAGACTACTAGAACAAGAAAAAACAGTATCAGTAATGCCAACACCGAAGAACTTTGTTTCTTCTATTACACCTAATACAGTAGTAGTAAGAAAACAAGCTACTATACAGTTATCATCAGGAGATGGTTCTATTTCAGGTGTAGCTGATGAAACATTAGTTGCAGAGGATTCAAATGATTACATAATATCTGTTATGGAAGCTGAAGGAACTGAAACAAATCCAGAAGATAATAACGAAGGTGCTGTTTTAGATATAGATGGAGCAGGTGGTACACCAGCAAACTTCTTAACACTTAATACTAGTTCTGGTGGTGCTATTACAATAGACGGTGCTAACAACTCAGCACTAGGAACTGATGCAACAGATATATTAAAAGTTATATACGCTGCAACAAAAGATGTATCAAATGATAATTCAGCAAAAACATTAAGAAGGTCTAGAGGTGTTAAAATTACTACAACAGCTTCAGCGAATGCTGGTGCCTCAGCTTCTGCAGAGGTTTATGGAACAAATATTAATGATGAAATAATATCATTAGGTGTTCCTGATGTTTACGCTTTGAGAGCTGTGTACGAATCAAATGACGCAACAGATGCTTTACCACCTAAGTTAACAGTAGCTTCAGGTTTTGCAGGTAATCCAGGTGATAGAATCACAGGTTCATCATCAGGTGCTGTCGGTAAAATTATTCAAGTTTCAGGTACATCAATATTTTTCTATTATGTTTCTGAAACTTTATTTACAACAGATGATACTATCACAAATGAAACTTCAACGAATACTTCTACCAATAGTAGAGTATGTAGTGCTGTGACAGTAGATTCAAAAGATATAACAAAAAACTTTTTATTAGATGACGGTCAAAGAGATGGATACTATGGTCTCGCATCTATTAAAAGAAAATCAGGAGCTCCAACTCCTTCAAATAGTCTATTAGCAATATTTGATTACTTTACAGCAGCTTCAGGTAATTTCTTTACAGTAAATTCATATAGTGATTTAGAGTTTGAAAATATTCCTACTTATAATCCTAATATTGTAGACCCTAGAGGATTAGAACCTGATGGTCAAATTGAATTATCAGATGCAGTAGATTTTAGGTCTTATGTACATTCACTTCACGACATATCAGCTGCTCTTGACCCAACATCAGCACCTAATGTATCTACAGCTATAACAGCTCAACCATTAGCTTTTGCAACAGAAGAATTTACAAGTGCAAGAGCTGTTACTTTTGATTTACCTAAGAGTGGTCAAGCGTTAACAACAACTTCAATGATTCATTACTTACCTAGAATAGATAAAATATCATTAAGTTCAGACGGTGAGTTTTTAGTGTCAGAAGGTCAACCTGCTGATGAACCAGCAGCTCCTGTGACACCAAGTAATTCAATATTATTACACACAGCTTATCTACCTGCTTATACAGGTGATATATCAAAAATAAGTATTAAAACTCTAGACCACAAACGATTTACAATGAAAGATATTGGAAGAATCCAAGGTCGTGTAAAAAATCTAGAGAGAGTTACATCACTTAATTCATTAGAACAAGAAACAAGTTTACAACAAATACAAGATGCTGACGGACTAGATAGATTTAAGTCAGGATTTTTAACAGATAATTTTAGAGGTCATAAAACAGGTGATGTTGACCACCCAGATTATAAAATTGGTGTTGATAGAACAACAGGAACTTTAAGACCACAACACAATTCTAAATTTGTAGACATATCACTTAACACAGGTGCATCATCAGGATATGTTAAAACAGGTGATGTTATAACATTACCATTTACAGAAGAAGCGTATGTATCTATAGATAAAGCTTCAACAACAGAATTTGTTAATCCTTATGATGTTGTATTATTCAATGGTACAATAGAACTAAGTCCTTCAAGAGATTTATGGTTTGATACAGAAAGATTACCAGCTATTAGAAGAACAGTTGAAGGAGACTATGATACTGTATTAGCTGGTGTTCAAAATTCATTAGGAACTGTTTGGAATAATTGGCAATCTGATTGGTTAGGTGAACCTATAACAACAGTGGAAGAACCAATAAACAGAACAATCACTTCACCTAATCCTGGAAGATTGGATAGAATAGCAGCACCTCGTGGTGTTGGTGGTGGAAGAGGTAGATTTAGAGACCCTAGAAGAATGGAGCGAAGATAATGAACGGACCCTTTTCAAACGAAAGAGATTTTAATATTGATTTTAATACAATCAGAAGACAAATTCGTACAGGTGTGACTACTTCTGTAGTAGAAGAATTTTCTGAAAGTAGAGCTGATAGAATTGTTTCAACTAATATAGCACAGTCAATGAGGTCTAGAGATATTACTGTCACAGGTTCTAATTTTAAACCTAATACACCTTACTTTGCTTTCTTTGATGGTATAGATGTTAATGCTCACATGACACCAACATCAAGTACATATGGTATGGGTAGTGCCACAGCAAAAGGAACAGCTTTGAGGTCAGATAATTTAGGTGCTATTTCAGCAACATTTACAATACCTAATACAGACGAACTTAGTTTTACAACAGGGTCAAAAACATTTAGACTTACAACAGATTCAACAGGTGCTAATTCAACTTCAGAAGGACAAGTACAATATTTTGCTAATGGTGAGATAAGAGTAGTACAAGAAGAAATAACTTCTACAAGAAATGGTAGAATTGTTGTAGATGAAATTTCAGAAGAAAGAGAACAAGTAAGATATACTGACCCTCTTGCTCAATCATTTATAGTAGATAGAAAAGGTGGTATATTTCTTTCATCTGTAGAACTTTATTTTGGTGCAAAAGATACAGCATTGCCTGTTTCAGTTCAAATTAGACACATGGAAAATGGTTCTCCAACACAAAAAATATTACCATTTGGTGAAAAATCATTATCACCAGCAGATGTAAATGTATCAGGAGATGCATCTTCATCTACTAAATTCTCATTCCCTTCACCGGTATATTTAGAATCAGGTAGAGAATATTGTGCTGTTGTGATGTCAAACTCAAATGTATATACTTGTTGGGTTTCAGAAATGGGACAGAAAGATATTGCAACAAATGATTTCATTGACCAACAACCATATGCTGGTTCATTATTTAAATCACAAAACAATTCAACTTGGACACCTGACCAATTAAAAGATTTAAAACTTACTATTAATAGATGTAAGTTTACTACAGGTACTGCAGGTAATGTAGTATTTGAAAATGATGCTTATGGTGGTGAATCACTTCAAGAAAATCCAATAGAAACAATAAATGGAACTAAATGTTTTAGAGTTCATCATTATTCACATGGTAATTATGACGAGAACTTATCAAATGTGACAATAGCAGGTGTGACAGGTGATAGAACAGGTTCAGTATTAAGATTTACAGATGATACAGTTGAATCAGGAGATGGTGGAGCTGCATCAGACGATACACAAACATTAACACAAACAGAGACAACAGGTTCTGGTGTTGGTCTAGAAGTATCACTTACTACAGTTGATGATGACTCTACAGCTATTGTAATTACAAATCCAGGACAAGGATATGCTGTTGGAGATGATATTGTATTTACAAAAGATTCAAAAACATTTACTTTTGATGTAGCAGAAGTTGGTGAAACACTTGGTGGTATACCTGTAGCTTATATTAATAGAACACATACTGCAGGAACTAGTGATGCTAAGACTACAGATGGAACAGCTAAAATATTAGCTGATATGGATTCTTATTTAATCACTATACCAAATTCTGTTTGGGCAGCAAGGTCAAGTAATTCAGGTATAAACTTTCAAGGTGCTACAGAAAGCACAACGGGTGGTGGTGCAAGTGTCACAGCGACAGGTAATGTTTATTATGATACATTACACACAACAATACCAAGTATTGAATTACCAAATACATCTATCACAACAAGTTTCTTAGGGACATCAGCTACACAACCTGTAGTATTATCAAGTCCTACTGTTTCATTTACAAAAGATACTGTATCAAATTCAATTACTTTAAATGATAATAATACTTTATCAACATCTAAAATTATAGCTTCAAGTATTAACGAAACAAATGAAATGGGTGGTAATAAAAGTTTTCAATTAACAGCTTCATTAAGTTCATCTCTAGATAATGTTTCACCTGTATTAGATGTAGATTCATTAGGTGTTATCGGTGTTCAAAATAGAATTAATAATATTGATGCTATCGGAGATGTATCACAAGCTACGGATACAAACTTTGTTAGTGATTCAGACCATGTTGAAAATGCTTTTATACCTTCAGAAGAAGCTAGAGGTGATTCAAATGCTTCAGTTTATATTTCTAAAAAAATAACACTAACAAATCCAGCAAACGCTATTCATGTTATGTTTGACGGATATAGAGGGTTTGATTCAGCTGGTTCTGAATCAGAAATACAAGTATATTACAAAGTTCAAGGTCCTGATTTTAATTTACCTTTTGAAGATTTAGGTTGGAAAGAAGCAACGATTAAAAATACAGTACCAGCTGATGCATCAGATTTTAAAGAATATCTATATGAGATTGAAAGTTTAGAAGACTTTAATACATTCTCAATTAAAATAGTTTTACAATCAGATAATAGTGCTAATATTCCTTTTGTTGAGAATTTTAGAGCAATAGCATTGAGTACATAATGAGTCATATTAAAGTAGAAGGTAGTGATAATTTATATAGAGATGAAAACACTTCTGCTATAATTAACAAAGATACAAGAGCTATGAAAAGAGCAAAAGCATTCAAAGAAAGAATGTTGACTCAAAATAATGAGATAAATACACTTAGAGAAGAAGTAAATGATATGAAAAATATTTTACTACAGATTAATGAGAGATTAAAATGGCAAGAACAGTAGACACAAGCTCAACTTTTGAGAATTGGAGACAGAATTATAATAACCTAGCTACAGATGTAGGAGCATTAGGTAATTTAACTACAGGTGATAAAACTAGTATTGTATCAGCTGTTAACTTTATTATGGACCAATATTTCTTTTTCCAAGATTTTGATTTTGATGGCCAAGACGGTGCTACATCAAATACAGTTTTTTCAGGTAATGATAATGCTGGTAATACACTTGCATACTCTGCAGGTAAAGTATTAGTATATAAAAATGGTTTACTACTTAGAAGTGGTACAGACTATACAGCAACAAATGGTACTTCAATAACATTAGGTTCAAGTGCAAGTAATAGTGATGTAATTCGTATCTCAGCTTTTACAGGTTCATACGAAAATGTATCTAGTAATGAAGGAACAAGTGGTACAGGACAATTTATATTATCTGGTGGTGTTTTACATAATAAAAATACAGGTGGTGTTGTACTTAATGGTGATTCATCAATCACAACAACTGTAGACACAGCTAATACAATACAATTAGCAGGTGATACTTTTGCTGTTGGAGATTTATCAATTAAATCTCTTAGTGGTACAAGAAACGAATTAAGATTATTAGATAGTGATAATTCACATTATGTTGCTATTAAATCACCAGCTACAGTAAGTTCAAATGTGACATTTACAATGCCAAGTGCTGATGGGTCATCTGGTCAATTTTTAAAAACAGATGGAAGTGGTAATTTCTCTTTTGATACAGTATCAAGTACAGCACCAGATATTACAATAACAGCAAATAACTCAGCAAACGAAACAGTATTTCCTGTATTCGTAGATGGTGCAACAGGTACACAAGGTTTAGAATCAGATTCAGGTTTCACATATAATCCAAGTTCAGGTTCATTAACAGCAACAACATTCGTAGGTGCTCTTACAGGTAATTGTTCAGGTGCAGCTCATACTTTAGCAGTAAGTCATGACTTTTCTATTACAGGTGATGTTACAGCTTCAGCAATAGCATTCAATGGTTCAGGAGATGTAGCTCTTTCAGCATCATTAGCAGCAGATTCTGTTGACTCAGCTGAGATAGCAGACGGAGCTATTGATACAGTTCATATAGGTGCAAGTCAAGTCACACTAGCTAAGATGGCTGCGAATAGTATTGATTCAGACCAATATGTAGACGGTAGTATTGATACAATTCATATATCAGATAACGCTATCACTGCAGCTAAGTTAAATATATCAGGAAACGGAAGTTCAGGTCAAGCAATATTATCTGATGGAGATGGTTCTTTCTCATATGGTTCTAGTGGTAAGACTACAGAAGAAATACAAGATATTGTCGGAGCTATGTTCACAAGTAATACTGAAACAAGAATTAGTGCAACTTACGAAGATGGCGACGGAACAATAGATTTAGTTGTTGATGATATGACAGCCAACGATAATACTCAATTATCTGATGCACAAGTAAGAAGTAAATTATCAGCAGGTACAGGTATATCATATAATAGTTCAACAGGTGTAATTACTAATTCATCAACAAATACAGACACACTACCAGCAGCTGGTACAGGTATTAGTGTAAGTGGTGCAACAGTCACTAACACAGGTGTCACATCAATAGTAGCAGGTTCTAATATATCTATTAGTGGTGGAACAGGTGCAGTCACAATAACAGCTACAGATACTAATACAAATACTGTAACAACTAATATTGCTGGTACAGGAGTAAGTGTAAGTTCAGGTACAGGTAATTCTACAATATCTATAGGACAAGCTGTAGCTACAAGTTCAGATGTTCAATTTGATAGTTTTGGTGTAGGAACAGCAGCTTCTGGAACATCAGGTGAAATTAGAGCAACAAACGATATTACAGCATTCTATTCTTCTGATATTTCACTTAAAGAAAATATTAATCCTATTTCTAATGCTTTAGATAAATTATCACAAATTGGTGGATATACTTTTGATTGGACTGATAAATTTATCAAAGAAAGAGGTGGTGAAGATAACTACTTCATGAGAAAGAATGATGTCGGTGTTATGGCACAAGAAATACAAGAAATATTACCAGAAGTAGTAGCTACAAGACCAAACGGAACTAAAGCTGTTAAGTATGATAAACTAACACCATTACTTATACAAGCAATAAAAGAATTAAAAACAGAATTAGACGAGTTAAAATCGTCTAAGATATAAATAGTAGAAAGAGACATGGCAGCAGTATCAAATTTATACATTGACCAAGGTGCAGATTTCTCTACAACAATCAGTTTAACTGATTCTAATGGTGAAATCTTAAGTTTGACAGGGTATAGTGCTATAGGACAAATAAGAAAGACTTATGGTTCTAGTTCAATAGCAGCTACATTTAGTACATCACTAGTTGCAGCAACGGGTCAAATAACATTGACACTAACTGATACAATAACAGAAGCTATGGATAGTGGAAGATATGTGTATGATGTTTTGATTACAGATTCTTCTGGAGATAAAACAAGAATATTGGAAGGACAGGCAACAGTAACACCAAGCGTAAGTAGAACATAATGGCGAATATTACAGTAAAAGTTAATCCAGTAACAACAAATAAAGTTAAACAAGTAGCTATTGGACAGGTAGCTGCAGAAAATTTTGAGTTGAATGATTTAAAGAATGTAGACACGACAACTGTTACACCAAGTGAAGGTGATACAATCGTATTTGATTCATCCACTCAAAAATTTGAAGCCTCCGCTGGTATAGATGGTGGTTTTTACGGGTCATAAAGGGTAAATAAATGTCAACAATTATTCAGATAAAAAGAAATTCAGGAACTACAGCACCAACAACAAGTGATTTAGTTGTAGGAGAAATGGCTTACGCTTATGATGCTTCTAACGATGGTGCAAGTGGTAAGTTATATATTGAAGCAGTTAATAGTTCATCTGCAGCAGATATTCATATTATAGGTGGTAAATATTATACAGATTTATTAGACCATACTAAAGGAACAGTCACAGCTAACAGTGCTTTATTAGTTGACAGTAATAAAAAACTAAATGAATTATTAGTAGACAATATTACGATTGATGGTAATGATATATCATCTACAGATTCAAATGGTAATATAACACTTACACCTAATGGAACAGGTATAGTTAGTATAAACAAGACAGATGGTTTTAAAGTACCCGTTGGTACAACAGGACAAAGAGCAGCTTCTCCTGTTACAGGACAATTAAGATATAATTCAACAACTTCTCAATTTGAAGGATATGCTTCTTCTTCATGGGGTTCACTAGGTGGAGTTATTGATGTTGACCAAGATACAAAGATTACAGCAGAAAGTGCAGCAGGACAAGACGAAGATGTTCTAACTTTCTTTACAGCAGGAACAGCTCAAGTAGTTATAGCAGACGGAGCTTTAAGACCTGTTACAGATAATGATGTTGACTTAGGAACAAGTTCATTAGAATTTAAAGATGCGTTCTTTGATGGAACAGTAACTTCTGATGCTTTTGCAGGTCCATTGACCGGTGATGTCACAGGTAATGCTGATACAGCTACAGTAGCTACAACAGTTACTATTACAGATAACGAAAACACAAACGAAAATAACGCACTTATCTTTACAGCAGGTGGAGACTTAGACGGTGGTAACTTAGGTTTAGAATCAGACGGAGACTTAACATATAATCCTTCAACAGGTTTAGTAACAGCAACAGGTTTCTCAGGTAATTTAACAGGGACATTACAAACAGCAGCACAAGCAAATGTTACAAGTCTAGGAACATTAACAGTTCTAAATGCTGACAATTTAAGACTAGATGGAAACACATTCTCATCTACAAACTCTAATGGTGATATTACAATAGCACCAAATGGTACAGGTAATGTATCAATTGCTTCAGATAGTTTATTAATTGAATCAGCAGCTAACGAAACAGCAACTCTAGGAGTCTATGCTGGTGAAGCAGCAAACGCTATTATCGTATTATCAGCTGATGACGGAGATGATAATGGAGATGATTGGACAATAACATCTAATACCGGTAATACATTAACTATTGCTAGTGATATCTCAGGTTCAAATGTAGCACAGATTACATTAACACCTCATGCAACAGTAGCTAGTTCAACAACAGCTATAGCAGGTGCTTTAACAGTAGCAGGAGTCACAACATTCTCAGGTGCTGTGAACATGAACTCACAAGCAACTACAAATGTTAATATAGATTCAGGTGCTATTGATGCTGTCACAATCGGAACTAACTCAGCTGTTACAGATTTAAGAGTAGATAATTTAAAACTTGATGGTAATACAGTATCATCTACAGATTCTGGTGGTAATGTTATACTAGCTCCTAATGGAACAGGTAATGTAGTCGCCAATACAGATACACTATCAATCTCAGCTACAGAAGGTGAATCATCTACTTTACTTCTTCAAACAGACGAAGGAGATGATGACGGAGATGATTGGACAATAGTAAACACTACAGCTAATAAGTTTACAGTCAATAATGATATCTCAGGTTCAGTTGTAGAACATTTCTCAATTACACCTCATGCAACAGTAGCTTCATCAACAGCAGCTTTTGCTGGTCATGTTACTATTGCTGGTGATTTAACAATTACAGGTGCTACAACAACAGCATCTTCAACAAACACAACAATAACAGATAAGTTAATCGAATTAGCTAACGGAGCTTCTGGTTCAGCATCAGGTGATGTTGGTCTTGTTCTTGAAAGAGGAGATGATGCTAATGTATTTATCGGTTGGGACGAATCAATCGATGCGTTAGTAGTTGGAACAGGTACATTTACAGGTACTACAACAGGTGATTTATCACATACTTTAGCAGCAGCTAAGTTTGGTTCATTAACATTATCAACTGATTTAGCAGTAGCAGACGGTGGTACAGGAGCTTCATCATTTACTGATAATGGTATCATATATGGTAATGCTGGTAATGCTTTATCAGTCACAGCTGCAGCCGGTGGTTCAGATGCTACAACTTCAAATCAAGTTTTAACAGTCAATGGTTCAGGAGTACCCGTATTTTCAACTACCATTGACGGTGGAACATATTAACTGTTATAAATAGTTTTATACACAAAGAGTTATATAACTCTGATTAAATTTATAAAGACTCTATATAGAGTAAGTGAATGAATAAGTCTACATAGGCAGGAAATATGGCAACAAATATCGTTTTAAAACGCTCCTCTTCGAGTGGAGCAGTCCCAAGTACATCTGATTTAGCATTAGGAGAATTAGCTCTTAACACTAATGACGGAAAAATGTACATGAAGAAAACCGTTTCTGGTACTTCTTCAATCGTAGAATTAACAGGACAAGTAGCACCAACTTCATCAGCTTTTGATTACATAGCGTACAAATATGTAGCTACATCTAATCAAACAAGTTTCTCAGGTAATGACTCTAATAGTGTATCATTAACATATACTGTTGGTACTATCATGGTTTTCTTGAATGGTGTTTTATTAGACCCAACAGATTACACAGCAACAAATGGAACAGCAGTAGTATTAGACACAGGTGCTGCTAATGGTGATATTCTTTACATTACTAGATTTGCTGGAGTAAATCCCTTTGATAGATTTAAATATGTAGCATCAAATGCTCAAACAACATTTACAGGGTCAGACGCTAACTCAAATACATTATCTTATACAGCTGGGAACATAGCAGTATATCTTAATGGTGTATTACTAGACCCAACAGATTACACAGCAACAAATAGTACTTCAGTTGTACTAGATTCAGGTGCTGCAGCAAATGATATTCTTGTCATACACCAATTTAATCAGACAGGATTAACAGAAGTATCAGCTGATACAACACCACAGTTAGCAGGTGATTTAGATGTTAATGGTAATGATATTGTTTCAACATCTAATGGAAATATAGATATTATACCTCATGGAACAGGAGATGTCAACTTAGGAACAGATACAGTTAAAGTTGGTGGTTCAGGTGAAAATGTAACTCTTACAACTAACGGAACAGGTGATTTAACATTAAGTACTAATAGTGGAACTAACTCTGGTACAATAGTCATTGCAGACGGAGCTAATAATGACATTACACTTACACCAAATGGTACCGGTGATGTTATTCTTGATGGTCTAAAATATCCACAAGCAGACGGTTCAAATGGTCAATTTTTAAAGACAGATGGTTCAGGTCAGTTAGCATTTGCAACAGTATCTACAACTACAGCATTAGATGATATAGCAACAGGAGATGCCGCATCTACACTAGCAACATCATCGGGTGATATAACAATAGACTCACCTGTTGATATTATCCTTGATGCAGATAGTGGTGTGTGGAGATTCAAAGATGATGGCACAACTTTATATCAAATAGCCAAAGACGGACAATCTTTAGTATTATATACTGGAACATCAGATGGAGCTATGATATTTAAGGGCAATGATGGTGGTTCTACAGTAACTGCTCTTACTCTTGATATGTCAGTAGGAGGACAACTTCTAGCAGCTCCTTTAGGAGTATCAACACCTACTTATTCTTTTAGCAACGATACAAATACAGGTATGACAAGACCAACAGGTGATACATTACAGATGATTTGTAATGGTTCTCAAGCTATGAGAATTACTGAAACACTTGTAACAATAGCTAGTGGTCATATTAGTATGTCTGATTCTGCAGGTAATGTTTCAGTAGGACATGAAGCACTTAATGTTGTTCAAGCAAACAGTGGAGATTCTAATACAGCTATGGGGTATCAAGCTTTAGAAAAGGTTACAGATGGTATTCACAATACAGGTATGGGATATAGAACAGGATTCTCAATTACAACAGGAAGTTATAATGTTCTCATGGGTAATCTTACAGGTGATGCTATTAATACTGGCAGTAATAATACATTCGTCGGTTATGCTGCAGGCAGTGCAAACACAACAGGATTTTCTAATAATTGTTTTGGTAGAAGGGCGGGTATTGCAATTCTAGGAGGATTTTCAAATACTTGTATTGGTGATAGTGCAGGTTCCGCAATTACAAGTGGTGCAAAAAATATTTGTATAGGTGGAGATGCAGGTGCACATACAACATCTTTGGTAACTGGAAGTGATTGTATTCTGATAGGCAGAAATACCCAACCTTCTGCAACAAATGCAGATAACCAAATTGTTATGGGAGATACTGTTACTGGTGCTGCTAATAATAGTTTTACTATTGGAAAAGACGGTACAGATTCAAACATAGCATTTGGTGCTACTTCAATTACAGCTCCTTCAGATATTAGACTCAAAGAAGATATACAAGATGAAGAAGTAGGTTTAGGTTTTATAAACGATTTAAGACCTGTTACTTTCCAATGGAAAAAAGAAAAAGATATACCAACAGATATGAAAGCTTATAAAGAAGACTCAGAAGAAAGAACTATGAATGGTAAATACAATCATGGTTTTATAGCTCAAGAAGTTAAAGAAGTAATTGATAATCATAATTTAAAAGATGGCTTTGATATGTGGTCAGAAGATGAAGCAGATGGCAGACAAAGAGTTGCACCTTCAGCTTTAATGTCTGTTATGGTTAAAGCTATACAAGAACTTTCTATGCAGGTAGATGAATTAAAAACAAAATTGGAGAGTAAATAATGACAACACAAAACAGAGAATTAGCAAGTCTTATAGACAGCAGCGGAAATGTAACAGCTACAGGTAATTTAACTGTATCAGGAACAACTACTGCTGTATCTTCAACAAATACAACTGTTACAGACCCATTGATTGAATTAAATAACGGAGCTGGGTCAAATTCAAATGATTTAGGTTTTGTTTTTGAAAGAGGTTCAACAGGAAACAATGCTTGTTTAATATGGGACGAATCAAACGATGCTTTTGCAGTAGGAACAACTACAGCAACAGGTACATCAACAGGTAATATGTCATATACAACCGGAGATTTCTTAGCTGGTAAAATTACAGTTGACAATGTTATCATTAACGGAACAACAATAGGACATACAGACGATACAGATTTAATAACTTTCGCTGACGGAGCATTAACAGTCGCAGGAACAATTGCTTCAACAGGTGTAGTAACAGCTAACGCAGGTGTAGTAGTTGATAACATAACTATAGACGGAACAGAAATAGATTTATCCTCTGGTGATTTAACACTAGATGTTGCAGGTGACATTATTCTTGATGCTGATGGTTCAACAATAAGTATGAAAGATGGTGGTACTACTAGAATTACATTTAATTTAGATGCTACACCAGATTTAGTTTTAGCAGGCGGTAATGCAAGTATAACCGCATCTACATCTAATGCAGACTTATCATTTATAGGTAATGATGGTGGTTCTGATATTACTGCTCTTACTTTTGATATGTCAGAAGCGGGTAAAGCTATATTTAACCAAGGACTTGTTGCAGGTACTTCTACGGCAGGGGATTGGGGTTTAATACTTAATACAGCTGCTGGCGATAGTGTTAAGTTACAAGTTGCTGATACAGGTACAGGTTCAGCGGCAGACGCAACATTATCTGTTAGTGATGGTGATTTGATTTTATCACCTTCAACTAATTTAGTTGGAGTTGGTACCACTGCTCCTGAAAATGTAATACATCTTAAAGGAACAAATAATTCAGCTGGTGATTTAGGAACAGAAGTTGGACCAGGTAATATACCAGCTATCGTAGTTCAAAATGCTGGTACAACTGATAATAATTTGGCAGGTTTATTCTTTATGGACGATGCATCAATTAGGGCTGGTGTACATGCAAGATTTACAGACCATAGTGCAAATTCTGCTGAGTTAAGATTCTCAACAAGTTCTAGTGGTACTCCCTTAGAAAGAATGAAAATTACTTCTTCGGGCAATGTGGTTATTGGTGCTTCTACAAGTAATATTGATGTTGGTATTGGCAACACAGGAACAGTAGGACATTTAGGAAGAACTGGTAGTGGTGCTTTAATTCATTTAGGTGGTGATGATTGCCAAGTTAGATTAGCAAATAGTATTCTTCATCACGACAATAGTGGTAATACAAATTTATATTTAAGAAATCATTATACTACTTTAGGTAGCGATAATAATGCAAAGCTTACTTTAGAAGCAGGAACTATAGTTTTTGCTACAAGCACAGCCTATACCGAAAGAGTGCGTGTTGCTAGTAATGGTGCTGTACATATAGGAACTGGGAGTGGAGAAGCAAATGGTTCTACTGGTGGTGCTAGTTTTAGTGCAGATAGTTCAGATAGAAGAAATTTAATTTGTGCAACAACTAGTTCAGGTAATTTAGAATTAGTAGAATTTAGAAATCCAAATGGTACTGTTGGTGACATTAAATCAAATGGTACATCAACATCTTACAATACATCTTCTGATTACAGATTAAAAGAAAATGTAAACTATACTTGGGACGCTACAACTAGATTAAAACAACTGAAACCTGCTAGATTTAATTTTAAAACTGATACAGATACAACACTAGATGGATTTTTAGCTCACGAAGTATCAAGTATAGTACCATTAGCTGTTTCAGGAGAAAAAGATGGTGAAAAAATGCAATCTATAGACCATAGTAAACTTGTACCTCTTTTAGTAAAAACTATTCAAGAACTAGAAGCAAGAGTTGCAACTTTAGAGAGTTAATAAATAATAAAAAGATATAAATAGTAGTATGACAACACAAGCAAGAGAATTAGCAAAATTAGTATCAAACGCTGGAGACTTAAATCTTGTTGATGATATTTCATTAGCATCAGATGGTGCTCTTCTTAATTTTGGTGCTGATTCAGATGTTGTATTAACTCATGTAGCTGATACAGGATTACTATTAAATAGTACAAGACAATTACAGTTTGGTGATTCAGGAACTTATATACATCAATCTGCAGACGGAGTATTAGATTTAGTATCTGATACTGAAATAGAAATAAATGCTACTACTATTGATATAAATGGTAATGTAGATATATCTGGAAACTTAATTCTAGATAGTACAACAGTTACAAGTACCGCAGCAGAATTGAATTTTAGTGATGGAGTGACTTCCAACATACAAACCCAGCTTGATACAAAAGCAGGAACAGGTAAAGCCATTGCCATGGCTATAGTGTTCGGATAATTTAGGAGAAAAAAATGGCAGCAGTAAATATAGTAAATGTAACAAGTATACTCCCATTCACAATTAATGGGTCAGTAACAACTTCAAATGTAGATGTAATAGATGTACCTTCTGATAAATTATACAAAATAAACACAATAATAATATGTAATATAGATGGTACAAATTCAGCTAATGTTACAATAAAAGCATCAACTACTAATGGCTCTAATTATTATAATATAGCTTCAACAGTTGCAGTACCAGCAGATTCAACTTTAGTAGTTCTTGATAAAAATTCATCAATTTATTTAGATGAAACAGATTTATTAAGAGTATCAGCTAGTGCTAATAGTGATTTAGAATACACAATATCTGGTGAAATTTTAGATGACGCTTAAGGAGTTAGAAGATGGCTCATTTTGCAGAACTTAATAGCAGCAACGAAGTAATACGAGTAATAGTAATATCTAACGAAGATGTAGACGCTAATGGTGGTGACTTACACGCAGATGCAGAAACTTTTGTAGCGTCTATTGTTCCACATTCAGAAAATGGTGTTGCTTGGAAACAAACTTCATACAATAATAACTTTAGAAAACAATACTGTGGTGTTGATTATATTTATGATAGCTCTAAAGATAAATTTTTACAACCTCAACCCTTTTCATCTTGGTCTTTAGACTCAAATGATGATTGGCAACCACCTGTAACTTTTCCAAATACAGTTGATATAGGTGGTCTTAGAGCTAACGCAACATGGGATGAAACTAATAAAAGGTGGTTAGGTAAAACATTTGACGACAGTACGAACCCTATAACAGAAACTCCTTATGTTTGGGATGCTACTAATTTACAATGGAACGAGGATTAATAATATGTCTATTAACAAACTTACAAGAAATCAAAGAAGTCCATTAATTGGAACAGACCATGAACCAACTTTTTCAGCACTAGTAACATCTTTTAATTCAAGTGGTAATTATGTAGTACCCTCTAAAACAACTTCAGTAACTTATTTAGTAGTTGCTGGTGGTGGAGCAGGAGGTTTCTTCGGCGGAGGTGGAGGAGCTGGTGGATACAGGTCATCTGTACCAGGAGAATCTTCTGGTGGAGGAGCTTCTGCAGAATCAGCTTTATCAGTTACTGCAGGTTCAACAATACCTGTTGTAGTTGGAGCAGGAGGAGTTGCTACAGGAGGTCATGGATATTGGGACCCTGGAGCAGATTCTAGTTTTGGTCCTATTACTTCTGTTGGCGGAGGCTCAGGTGGTAATAGATTTGCTTATACTCAACCCGGAAATCCTGCAGGTGGTTCACAACTTGGACAAGACGGAGGTTCAGGTGGAGGTTCTGGTATTTGGTATGGAGTTGGTGGTACAGGTGGAACTAACGGAAACGGTGGTGGTTTAGGAACAGCTAATCAAGGTTATCCATCTGGTCTTGCTAGAAGTCCAGCATCAAACTACGGTTGTGCTGTAGGCGGCGGTGGAGCAGGTGAAGCAGGTCAAAAAGGAAATCCTGATAATGTTATCGGAGGCAGAGGCGGGCAAGGTGTATCATCTTCTATTACAGGTTCTTCTGTAGCTTATGCAGACGGTGGTGGAGGAGCAGCAGGTGATTCTACTCTTTCAGCTCCTAATGATAAAGGAGGTGCTCCTGGTCCAGGAGGAACTGGAGGAACAGGATATGGAAGCGGGTCTGCATCTGATTTAAGGTCAACTACTGGTGCTACTAATAAAGGTGGCGGAGGTGGTGGTGGTGCTTATGGTCCTGCATCTTCGTCAAGAATGGGTGGTAATGGTGGTTCAGGATTTGTTGCTGTTAATGACCCAAACGGTAGTTTTTCCGGGTCAAGTGTTTGGGGTTTACAGAAAGTATATAAATTAATAAAAGCAGGTGAATGGATTTAATTTAAACTATAAATAAATTATATTATGGAATTATATTTTTGTATAAATTTGCATCGTGCAGGTAATACTTTACTTGGTAGTATTTTAAATCAAAATCCAGATATAACTTTTACAGCTAACAGTCCTCTTACTGAAATTATTTACCAACTTGACCTAATAAAAACAAATAACGAAATTACTCAACAGCAAAACTTTCCTCATAATGAGTCTTTAGACAATGCTATTAGGAAAACTTTTTATACTTATTCTGAAACATTTGGAACAAAATATGTTATTAATAGGTGTAATTGGGGTTCAGATGGTAACCTTGAATTATTAGAAAAGTATTTTGATAAAAAAATTAAATTTTTAATTTTATATAGAAATCCATTGGAGTGTTTGGCTTCATTATGTAAAGCATATAAAATTAAAAAAGATGATAGTGAAGCAGCTGCAGACTATTACATGAATATAGAAACAGGTGTTTTAGGAAATGTCGCCAATCAAATTCCCTTTGTACGAAAAAATTATGAACATTTATTTATCACTTATAATCAATTAATAGACAATCCTAAGAATGTTGTTAATAACATTTATAACTTTTTTAATATACCAAAGTTTGAACATACTTATAAAAACTTAAAACAGTTTGAAATACAAGGTATAAAATATGATGATTCTATTTTTGGTGATGTAGATTTACATACAATAAGAACAGATAAAATAGAAAAGAAAACATACCTAATAGAAGATTTTTTACTTCCTTCTGTTATAGAAAAATATAAACACATAGGAAAAGAATATGAATCTTAAATGGTATTATTGGTATTTTAAATCTGCTATACCAGAAAGAATATGTGACGATATAGTGCGTTATGGTAAAGAACAAAATAAAGAAATGGCTGTTACAGGTAGTAATAATAAAAACGAACTTACAGAATTACAATTAAAAAACATTCAAAAAAAGAGAAAGTCAGATATTGTATGGATGAGTGATA
>Ga0208157_1000380_pt1 | contig 25218 bp, 17 predicted proteins | sample 5_EtaG_FD_184077 | JGI IMG/M metagenome (GOLD analysis project Ga0208157, IMG submission 184077) | Marine viral communities from the Subarctic Pacific Ocean - 5_ETSP_OMZ_AT15132 metaG (SPAdes) (version 2) | ecosystem: Environmental > Aquatic > Marine > Oceanic | place: Pacific Ocean | collected...
ATTTCATATATAGTGCCATAGTTTTTAATGATAGGATTAGCTCCTTTTTGGGCAAAAGCGTTCACTGTACAAACTAGTACTATAAAAATGGTAACTGAGTATTTCATGTCTTTTTTGTTTTAGCTGTTAGCACTTAGCCGTTAGCCAATTCGAAGCATTTGCTAACGGCTATCAGCTAAAAGCATATTTGATTAAATTTCAGGTTCTAGTTACTTCCAAATTTTGTCTTTAATACTCCGGCAGCTTTTGTATATCCACCATCTCCTCCATCCACAAAATGTATATGTTGATCTTTTCGATCTCTCACATAGCAAGACATAATGCTTTCTTTACTCCGATGTGTACCAAACTGAATCTCTCCATCAGATTCCATCTTATTCAGAAATTTTTCCAATTCATCGTGTTGAGTTTTCAACCCGGATATGACTGTATTTAGTCGCCCATCAAGTACTAACGTATCTGTTAGCTCTATAAGCGTATTCAGATATTCTTGTCCTTCTTCATTGAATCGCAGATAAAACTTACCAACAGCGGTAGAGAATGCTCTCTTCAGAAAAAACTTAAAATTTCTGGAGCCGTGCTTTATTTTCATTTCTGAGCTTATTCGATCCAGAGTAGCGTTCAGGCTTAATCCTGCGATACTGATCGGGCTTCTTTTTTTGTGTGACCCATAAATTTTCTCAATTTTGTCCAACACTTTCTTATACACAGGCCCCTGATCGTCTCTGTCGCAGGCGTTTACCAATAAACATAAAATTTCATGTTGATCTTGGGGTGGCTTAATTCGGTCCCACCTGCATTCCATTCCTTCCAGATTTAATATATTCTTCAGCACTTCTGGTGACTTATAAGAATCGTTTTCGCCTTTTATAATTCTTTCCACATAATGAAGACCGCCTCCAAGAATAACCGGTATAGAAAGATGTTCATTGATCTTTCCTTTTGCCAGCTTCAGCTTATATCCGTTTTCATATACTTCCGACACAGGCATGTTTCCTACCCGCAAAAAAAGATCGAAATTATCAAAACTGTTGTGCTGATGTTCATTCAGAGCGTTCAGGCAATCTTCCAGTATTTCCGACGGAACCAAAAGAGTGGCTCCATCTCCTCCGAAAAAGAATGGAATCGTAATTTTAGCTTCGTGCGCTATATTTAAAACCGCAATAATACTTCCGGTGGCGATCAGATTCACCACTTCATGCTTTCCTGAATTTATCGATTGTGTAGAATCTAAAATATCTGTTAAAATAACGTGCCAATCAGATGGCACATCCGCGAACAGTTCTTCTTTCTGCAACAATGAACCGGTGGATTGTCTGTATTCGGTAAGCTCGGAATAAAACTGAGAGTTGCTCTTGATATTCATTACCTCAGAGGGTAGGAAATTCTGTATAGAATGCAAAGAAGGCTTTCAGGAAAACCAGATTTACTTTAGAAAACTCTTTCCCGGAAATGAAGACTTGACCTCAAAAAAATCAGCAACAGAAACAGCAACGTCCGCAAAAGTATCTCGGATTCCTAGACTTGTAGTTCCATCAGACGGGTTATCCGTCAGATAGAGGGTTTTGCTTTTTGGATACACCAACAATGGCACAAACTCTCTTGAATGATCGGTGGAATTCGAGCACGGGTCATTACCATGATCTCCTGTAATTACCAAGACATCATCTTCCTTTAGCTTTGAGAGAATTGCAGGAATTGCTCTGTCGAATTCTTCCAGACTCTTACCAAAACCTTCAGGATCAAGTCTGTGACCATATAACTGATCGGTATCTATCAGGTTTACAAAAACAAAGCTATTTCTGACTGCCGACATCGCCGAAAGCAGCTGAGATATTCCTTCCGCATTATTTTTGGTTTTGCGGTATTGCGAAAACCCTTTCCCGGCAAAAAGATCTACTACTTTGCCGATGGAGTAAGTCTTAATTCCATTTGCCTGTAGCACTTCGTTAATATTATTCTCAGGAGGAATTGCAGAATAGTCTTTTCGCTGGTCAGAAATTCGATCGTACGGATACGTTCCGGTAAAAGGTCTTGCTATAACTCTGCCTACTTCATGTTCTCCAACACAAATTTCCTTTCTGGCGAATTCACACCATTCATAAAGCATTTCAACAGAGGCCACATCCTCATGACAAGCAACCTGAAAAACACTGTCTGCAGATGTATATACAATTGGATATCCGGTTTTAATATGTTCCTCACCATAATCTCGAATTACATCTGTACCTGAATAAGGCAGATTACACAGAGCTTTCTCTACTCCAATTCCTTTACAAAATCTCTCTACTACATCTTCAGGAAATCCATTCGGGTACGTTGGAAATGGTTTTTCGAGATGAATACCTGCTATTTCCCAATGTCCTGTTGTGGAATCTTTACCTGCTGAAACTTCCCTCATTTTTCCAAAAGTCGCAGTCGGATTTTCTTCTTCAGGAACTGATGACAAAGGAATAATATTTCCAATTCCCATCTTGCCCAGATTCGGAAGTTTACATTGAGTTTCTTCACTCACATTACCAAGCGTGTTCATTCCTTCGTCGCCGTAAAGATGAGCATCTTCCTGAGCGCCGACACCTAATCCATCAACTATTATGAGATAAAAGTTTCCCATTATGCTACAACCGCAACCACTTCAGAATCATTTACAGCTTCCGCGTGTGCTTTTTTCGCTTTCGTAAGAACCTGATAAGAGTTTGAGCAATCCTCACTCAGCTGCGTTAATCCTATTTTAAACCTGATATTTATGGTGTGTCCGTTCGAGAGCCTGAGTCCGTGTGCAAGGCGAGTTTTAAATTTCTCTATCCATGCTTCAACAGCGTCTTCTTTATCACTTTGGATGATGAAACTATACACGTAATCCGAGTTAAAGCCAATAAATCCCGGAAAACCATATACACTTGGATTCAGAAACCGAACAAAGTCTTCCTGTATCTTCTGAAGCTCTTCGAGTCGGAATTTAGTTCGCAAAGCTGAAATATCATCCGGAGAAATCAAGCCAAACCATGTTTTGGTTCTGGAAGCACTTCCTGTTCTCTTTAATTCTGTGTCAACTGTTGCTTCCCATAACTCCGGCATATATGCATCGAAACTATGTGTGAGCAGGTCTGTGGTCATTGACGCTTTATTCAGCGTAGCCTGAATAGTCAAGCTTGCAACACGAACTAAATTTGAAAGTTTATGTTTGGTGGAATCTTTAAATGACAGTGGATCTTCATCACTCACAACTACCACCGCCTGCCTACGGTCATGTATTACAACAGGAATTGCATAACTAGCCCCTTCTGTAATTCCTTCTCCGCTGGAAATTCGCTTGGGGTTATTATTGAAGTGCATCGAAAATACCGGCTCACCTTTTTCTAGTGCGTCGTAAGCAACACTTTTGTCCTCAACTTTGAGTCCAATTTTACCAGGTTTAGCTGACTTTTCTGAATTCAAAACAACATTCCAGGTATCCATTCCATGACAAAGCAATGAAACGTTTCCCTTGGGAATACAACTTTGCATTTCATTCAGCATAGTTTTCAAAATTTCTACTTTATGCTGACGGGGATTGAACTTCGAAAGAGATTTTTCATACACTTCCCATTCTTTCTGTTGCTCATGCAGATCTACCACTTCCAGATAGGTATCCAAAACATTTACAAGAGCATTGTTATATGAAAGTATCTGATCTTTGATCCGCTCTACTTCAATATCCAGATCGCTTTCAAGAACTGTAATTGCAACTGTTTCTCCTTTGTTTCTGAATGGTACCAGCACCATGGTTTTAGCCTGCACAAAATCGAAATAATGCATCAACTTACCTTTGGCAATATCCTCGCCTACTTTAAGGACGGTAATTTCTTCGATCTCTTTATAGTCGTTCAGAAAATGATGATCAAAATTCACGCGATCCTGAAACATCACATTTGGCAAAACTGTGCTGTTTGTTTCCCATACAAATTGTTGCCTGGAATGATTTACCCAGCACATGTACGTAAGCTGCACTCTGGTTGAAGTTCTCAACAAGTGTACCAGATCTTCCATAATCTGTTTAAATTCCCGTAGTGCTTTATCCTGCCTGTCTAATGCCATCTAAATTCCGTAGAAATTGATTTTAAAATACAATATACAAATCATAATAGTTAGTATTAACCCACCCCTCAATCCCCTCCGGTGGAGGGGAAGCTCTTTGTTATAAATTGACCTATTTAAAAAAGTCTTCCTCTCCACGGAGAGGAAACAAAGGAGAGGGTCATTTTATTCGTGTTATTTGTTTTTTGAGATTTGCTTATTCAACTCTTCCGCTTCTTCGATCATCATCTCTAGCGACTTCAACCCTTTGTTCCAAAAATTCGGATCAGTAATATCTAATCCCATTTTTGCTACTAATTCGTGTGGCCATTCTGATCCACCTGCGCTTAGCAGTTCCATATATTTATCAGCGAAACCATCAGGGCGTTCTGTAAACTCCTGATACAAAGCCATCACCAGTAACTCACCGAATGCATACGCATACACATAACCCGGAGTGTGTAAAAAGTGAGGAATATAGCTCCACCATATCCCATATTCATCAGTTAAAGTAACCGAATCACCGTATAATTTTTCCTGTTGCTCCATCCACAATTCTGAAAAACGCTCGGTAGTTAATTCGCCTTCTTCTCTTCGGGCAGTATGAATAGCATCTTCAAATCTGTTCATAGAGATCTGTCGGAATACCGTTGCAATGGTATCATCAATTTTACCGGTGATCAGTGCCAGCTTTTCTTTTGGATCTTTGATCTCCTTCAACAATTTCTGAAAAACCAACATCTCACCAAAAACTGACGCCGTTTCCGCAGTAGTAAGTGGCGTTCCGGCCTGCAACGGACCTTGTTGTCTTGATAGATATTGGTGAACTCCATGCCCTAACTCATGAGCTAATGTCTGAACATCTCTGATCTTCCCGTCAAAATTCATGAATACATACGGGTGAACCGATGGAACTGTGCTTGCTGAATACGCGCCTCCTCTTTTACCTGGTTTTATAGCTGCATCGATCCAGTTTTTCTCAAAGAACTTTTTGGTGATCTCCCCCATTTCAGGATGAAATTTTGTATAAGCGTCCAACACCATTTCTTTGGCTTCATCCCACGAAATCGTTTCTTCATTTTGGATGATAGGAGCATAGCGATCGTAATCCTTCATTTCATCCAAACCAAGCAAGTCAGTTTTTAACTTGTAGTATCTTTGAACCAGATCGTAATTTGATGTAACTGCTTCAACCAAAGCTTCTACTGTCTCATCATCAGTTTCGTTGGCAAGATTTCTGGATGAAACCCAGCTTTTATAATTTCTGAAGCGATCGTTGGTAGATTTATCTGCAAGAACAGTGTTAAAGATAAAAGTCAGTGTTCTGCTCAGATCGTTAAATGTTTCTGTAAGCGCTGCATGAGCTTTTTTTCTGATCTTTTGATCTCCTTCATGAAGTTTACTTAGTGCTTCCTGTTCAGTCAGCGATTCACCGTCAATATGAAATTCTGCAGCGCCGAGTGTTTCGTCAAAGAAACGAACCCAAGCACTTCGGCCGGTCACCGACTTAGCAGACATAATCTGTTCCTGTTGCTCTTCCAGAACATGCTTTTTGTAGCGTCTTGAAGAATCCAGATAATGAGAATAGAACGAAAGCTGAGGATCATTGATCAAAGCCTGTGCTTTTTCCTTATCCACTTTCAGCCATTCCACATCAAAGAAAACCAGTTTTTGACTAAGCTCAGAAGAGAGCTCATTCGACTCTTGTACTAACTTTCCGTAATCAGAATTAGAAGTGTTGGTACTCCATTGCAGATAAGCGAACGATCCGATCTTCCCTCCTTTATCCTGAATTGCTTCATATTCCTGAAGCAATTCTTTAAACTCAGCAGCTGAAAGTGAATCTATTTTACCCTTGTATTTATCAGCAAACTTATCGGCAGCTGCCAACACCTCTTTTTTATCTTTTTGTAATTGAGGATCGTCTGAAGATTTGTAAAGATCACTCAAGTCCCAGTTAATTTTTTCTGCGCCGTTTTCAGCCTTCATACAGGTTTTTCTCAAAGATTAAATGTAAGCTTTGAATATAGCAGTTGTAGGATGGGAATTAAAGGGTTAGTTGAGAAACTATTCCTTAAAAATCTTTGTGTTTACCTATGACGATAATCAACAGAAGAAATATCGTTTTTTAAGATTGTAATCCTTAATTTTAAGCGCTTTTTAAATTTTCTTCGATATCGAACAAATTATTTATCAGCATAAACAAACAGATTCATTTAGTTGCATACAAAATCCGCACGAGGTTAACACCCATTGAAATCTCTTGAAGCCGTCTTCGGTCCTAACTCTGCTCTGGTAGAAGAACTTTACGATCAGTATAAAGAAAACCCTAATTCAGTACCTGCGCATTGGCGAAATTTTTTCGATGAGCATGATGGTAAATCAACCAATGGCTCCTCAGCTGAGAGCAGTGCTTCTGCAGTTGAAGCTCCTCCTCAGCCAAAAGCAAAACCGGCTCCCAAAAAACCGGAGGCAAGTTCAGGCGCTCCAAAAAATGCTGAGCTGGAAAAAATTAAAGGTGTAGCTACAAAGATCGTTGAGAATATGGATCTCAGTTTAGAGGTTCCAACAGCTACTTCTTTGAGAGTGCTTCCTGTAAAAATGATGATCGAAGACAGAACTATCATCAACACGCATTTGCTTCAGCGCAATGAACCAAAAGCATCTTTTACGCATTTTATTGCATGGGCTATTATCAAAGCTCTGGACGAATTTCCTTCTGTAAACAATGCTTACCATTTTGATGGTGACAATCATTTTAAAGTTGTTCCTGATCAGGTAAATCTTGGAATTGCGATCGATCTTCCTAATAAAGACGGTTCCAGAAACCTTGTAGTACCTAATCTAAAAGGCGTAAATAAAATGAACTTTAAGGAGTTCTTACACGCTTACGCTGAATTGATAAATAAAGCCAGAAACGGCAAACTGCAAATTGACGATTATCAGGGAACAACGATAAGTATCACAAATCCCGGGACTATCGGAACCGTTTCTTCTGTTCCAAGATTGATGCAAGGACAAGGTGCAATTATTGCAACCGGTGCTATCGACTACCCTGCAGAATATCAGTCGATGTCGAAAGAAATACTGAACCAACTTGGAATCAGTAAGGTAATGACGGTAACTTGTACGTACGATCACCGCGTGATTCAGGGAGCAGAATCAGGTTCGTTCCTAAAAAAGATCAATGATCTGCTTACGGGACAGGAAAATTTTTATGAAGAAATTTTCAGCGACCTTGAAATTCCTTACGAGCCGATTCCTTATTCTACGGATACTTATTCAGGTCCTTTTGGTGGAAAATCTGACTCTCTGGAATATGACAGACGTGCTATCGGTGTTTGGAGATTGATCAATATGTACCGCATGCGTGGTCATGTTCTTTCTGATCTTGATCCGCTCGGTAAAGATCCTAAATATGTTCCGGAACTGGATCTGGAATATTACGGACTTTCATTATGGGATTTGGATCGTGAATTTTATTGTGGTGGATTCGGCGGTAAAGAAAAAGCTCCTCTTCGCGAGATCGTAAAACTTCTGCGTGATACCTATTGCGGTAATATCGGTGCGGATTATATGCACTTGCTTGACCTTGAAGAGCGTCGCTGGTTACGAAACACAATGGAATCCAGTGCCAATAAAGCTGATCTTGATAAGGATGATAAAAAACAGATCCTGCACAAGCTTAATCAGGCTATGGCTTTTGAAGAGTTTCTTCATAAAAAGTACATCGGTCACAAGCGTTTTTCATTAGAAGGTGCCGACACATTGATCCCAATGATTCACTTCATGCTGAACCGTTCTGCTGAAAGTGGTATTGAAAAGGCATTTTTCGGAATGGCTCACCGCGGAAGATTGAATATGCTGGTGAACATCATGAATAAGCCATACCATAGAGTATTCGCGGAATTTGAAGGCAGTGTGGATCCGGATTCTATTCAGGGATCAGGCGATGTTAAATATCACCTGGGAACAAAAGGCGTTCACAAAGCTGCAGAGGGTAAAGAAGTTCAACTGGAACTCATGCCAAACCCAAGTCATCTGGAAGCAGTTGATCCTGTTGTTGAAGGTGCTGTAAGAGCGATGCAGGATCACTATGATGGTGAAAACGCCGAGAAGAAGATCTTACCTGTACTTATGCATGGTGATGCAGCATTTGCAGGACAGGGTGTTGTTCCTGAAACATTGAATATGTCCCAGCTGGAAGGATATAAAACGGGCGGAACTATTCATATTATCATCAACAACCAAATCGGATTTACTACCCTTCCTAAAGACGGACGTTCTACTGAGTATGCTTCTGATCTGGCCAAAATGATCTTAGCTCCAATCTTCCATGTAAATGGTGATAAGCCGGAAGCAGCAGTTCATGCTATTCAAATGGCTGTTGATTACCGACAGAAGTTCGGAAAAGATGTGATCATTGATTTGATCGGATACAGAAAACATGGCCATAATGAAGGTGACGAACCTGCGTTTACACAACCGGGCATGTATAAAGAAATTAACGATCATCCTCCGGTAAGAGACCTTTACACTCAGTTCTTAGTGAAAAACGGTGAGCTCACAGAAGATGAGACACAGGAGATCTTTGATGAATTTGATAAGCTTCTTTTAGAAGCTTTTGAAGACGCCAAAAAATCACCGAATGTAGATATCACTGAAGATATATTCGATCGAACGGAAACAGATCAGAAAAACCGTACCAAGTTTCCGGATACCACTTACTCTGTGGACGAGCTAAAAGATATTGCAGTTAAAATTAATACTGTACCTAAAGACTTTGATGCAAATCCAAAGCTTCTGAAACAATTAGCAAAAAGAGCAGATATTGTTGAGAAGAATGAGAAGAAAATTGATTGGGGATTTGCTGAAGCACTTTCATTTGGTTCCATTTTGAAATCCGGAAGGACCATTCGTATTACCGGACAGGATGTGGAAAGAGGAACTTTCTCTCACCGTCATTCTGTATTACACGGAACTGAAACAAACCAGACTTTCACCCCATTAAATAACCTGTCTGATGACCAGGGATATTTCCATGTTCACAACAGTTTATTGAGTGAATATGCCGCGATGGGTTTTGAATTCGGTTACAGTGCACAAGAAAAAGATGCACTTGTTATATGGGAAGCTCAGTTTGGTGATTTTGTGAACGGAGCTCAAATTATTATTGATCAATTCCTTTCCTCCAGCGAAGCAAAATGGGGACAAACCACTTCATTGGTTTTAAATCTCCCTCATGGATATGAAGGTCAGGGACCGGAACATTCATCGGCAAGATTGGAGCGTTTTCTTCAGCTTTGTGCCGAAGATAACATGCAGGTAATGAATCTGACCACTCCGGCTCAGTATTTCCATATGTTGAGAAAACAAACTTTCCAGGAAGCAAAAAAGCCTTCAGTTCTGATGACACCAAAAAGTTTGCTTCGTCACCCGATGGCAACCTCAAATACTCAGGAACTTGCGAAAGGAAAATTCCAACCATTTATTTCTGATACTGAAGTTACCGATGCTGAACGTTTGGTTATCTGCTCCGGAAAAGTGTACTACGATCTGCTTAAATATCGTCAGGATAATGATATTAAAGATGTAGCTATCGCTCGTTTGGAACAGTTCTACCCTTTCCCTGATGATGATATATCAGAGCAGCTGAAAACTTTCAAAAATGTGAAAGAAATTGTTTGGTGTCAGGAAGAACCTAAGAACATGGGAGCATGGTCATTTGTAGCCCCTCGTTTTGTAGAGCTTCTTGAAAAGGGACAAACTCTTACATATGCTGGTCGTCAGGCATCTGCATCTCCTGCAGCCGGACAAAAGAAAATACATGAAGCTGAGCAAAATGCTTTAGTTGAAGACGCATTGAAGAGATAACAACTCAGATCATGTTAAATATTCAAGCCCGATAATTAATTTTATCGGGCTTTTTTTATTTTCTTCTTGACTCTCCACTAACGTCATGTCCTATCTTTGGAAAAAATCAGAGAATCATGAGAACATATTCAATTGGGGAACTGGCTAAACTGGCCGAAGTTTCAATCAGAACTCTTAGACATTATAATAAAACAAAGCTTATTGAACGAGCTAAGTATAATTAAAGTAATCAACAACCAACGCCAATTACCCAATCACCAAGTTAAATAATTAATTGGTGATTGGTTGTTGGATATCCTCTTTGTTGGAAGTTCTTCTGGTCTCTTACTTAATAAGAACCATTTTCTTAGTAAGACTCGCACCTGTTGCTGTTTCCAGTCTGTAAATATACACTCCTGAGGCAAGTGAGCTTGCATCAAATCTAACTTCCTGTGCACCGGCAGCCTGTCTTCCATTCACCAATGTAGCAACTTTTCTTCCTGTGATATCATACACACTCAAACTTACATTTGTTGAAGAATCCAGTGTATAACTAATTGTTGTGCTCGGGTTAAAAGGATTTGGATAATTTTGATTCAGAGAAACAGTAGTCGGGGTTTCAATAATCTCATAATCGTTACTTGTAAGAACACCGAACTTAAATCGCATCCAAACAGGAAAGTGATCCGAAGTAGTACTTAAGTAACTGCCAACATAAAATGGATTTTCAACTCTTTCTGTGCCTTCAAAATAGTCGTCGCTAAGTTCTGAAGTAAAGGTTATGTGATCTATAAACGAACCGCTTGACTGTGACCCAAACCCATTACTTTCAAGGTTCTTTGTTACGATGGTATATTCAGAATCATCATCGAAGTTTTTATATGGAGATGGGTTGTCATTAAATGTAGAACTCACAATCTCATCGTTATAATCACCCAACATTATCACATTGTCGCTGGCTCTGTTTCTATCTAAATATTCTTTTAGCTCTCCGGAAGCTGCAACTCTTTGATCGTAAGACCCTTGGTCACCAAAAGCCTTTGCATGAATATTGAATGCGTATACCTCTTGTTGCTCATTATTGATATCAGCCATAAATCTGAACATTAATGGATAACGTCCGTTTGCCCAATTTGACTGTGTAAATCCATCGCTTGATGAAAGTGTTACACCTGAAAGAGAATCTATGCTACTTCTTTTAAATAGGAACGCTGTTTCCTGAGTTTGTGAGAAATTTGCAAGGAACCCGCCGTAATCTTCAAGACTATCAACCAGAGCATTAAATCTGTTAGGGCTTGATATTTCCTGAAGAGCGTAAATATCAGCATCAATGGTTTCAACTACAGTGATCACATTTCGCAATTGCAGATCATCATCTTCAGGTCCGTTACCGGCATCTCCAAACCATTCAACATTCCAGGTAACTACATCCAGAGTTTGGTCTTTTGAAACTTCATCTCCCGGATAGCTTACTTCTTCAACACCCATGTCCTCAGTGAATCTTGGAAGTAATTGATAAGTACCTCCAAACTGACCAATGACACCGATTATATTTGAAGGCTCGGTTGGAGCAATAGCATCTACAAGATTTGTGTTGTTATCGATTCTCATTTCTGCAGTTCCTACGCCATCAGCAATACCATAGTTCTGATTTCCCTGAAAAGCACCGGAGTGATCAATGGTTACATTTTGAACAACTACTAACTGACCTTCGTTAGCTTCCATGTTAAGTTGCTCAAGATTTACAATTCTTGGTGTTACTTCCTTTTTCTCTACATCAAATACTTCGTAGACGATATTATCATCTTCCTCTGTATCTGAGATCTGGAGTAAAAAGTCTTCGTCCGCTCCCGGAACTCCACCTTTAAATACAGTTAATGGTCCGGATACCTGAATAGAATCTCCGATCTCGGCTGCTAAATGCAGTGGTTGCCAAAACACAGCAATACCTGCTGTTGCGTCCTGCATATATAACGGACCGCCAAATTGATTTGCTACGGTAACTCGTCCTGCAACAGTCACTCTAGTTCCAAGCGGAAGCTGACGTGCATCAACTATAGAAATCACATCTCCATCTGCAAAACCTTCTCCACTCAGAGTAAGGGAAAAACTTGAAGCATTATCTGCATTACTGGTAATGGTAATGTTTCCCTGAAATGTACCATCATTGGTTGGCTCAAAAGTCAGTGTAAGATCTGTGGTTTCGTTAAATGCCAGTGTACTGTCAGAAAGAGTTGATGATGAAAAACCTTCACCTGTCACTGTTACATCAGAAATAACAAGATCAGGATTTCCTGTGTTCTTGATTTCCATTGTTTTGGTAAGCTGCTTTCCTTCAAGTGTGGAACCAAAAGAAATTACATCAGAGTTATTCGCAGTGGCATTATCCACTAATACACTTATAGTTGCCTCTGCAGCCGCTTCCACATAATCAGTTATGCGAATGTCGTCAATATTCATTCTGTCTGTTCCGGCCGACTGAATGAATTTAAATCGGATATTTCCTTCTACTTGTACAGGAATAGTATACTCAGTGAGCTCTGCCGGTGCGATAATTACATCGCCCACGTTGGTCCAGTTTGAACCTCCATCCGTTGAATACTGAACCTGAAGCGCTGCATCTTCAGAGTTATTTCCATAATGAGCGAGTTGGAAAGAAACTTCATCAGCACCGTTTGGCTTGTCGAATTGCATGAAGATGTTTCCCATCTTACCATTTCTCCTATCCATTCTAACACCTTGCGAACCGTTATACTTATCATTCGTTCCATTCCCAAGTAACGCATCATCTAAAAACCAGTTTCCGGTGGATAACGCAACTGTTTCTCCATTGTAAAAGCCTTTATCTCCACTATCAAAATTCTCAAAGAACTGAGCTTGACTTAATGAGGTTAATAATAAAGTTAGAAATAGAAGTGAAAATGAATAACGTAGTAATTTCATATAAATTTTAAATGTGTATTGAAAACAGACTTAAAGATACCATTCTCATATTAACTCTGCGTAAAAATTAATGAATTAAAATATGAAGCTTAGTTTCTTTACCTTCGTTTATGAACTATTCTCAGATTATAATTTTCTTGTTTATTTCTGCAACTCTATGTGTCAGTTGTACCTCCACTACTCAAAAAGTACCGGATTATTTGATTGGTTCTTTTCAGGATGAATACAATATTGAATACGAACTGTCTAAAAAACTATTTTTTCAGAAGCCGGGAACCAAGTTTCATATCCTTAAATGGAATATTGATGATCAGTATTTTATAGCTCGAAATGATTCTCTTAATTCATATGATCCAAATTTATACTCTCGTATAGATTGGATGAAGTTTGAAGAAATGCAGCCATTCGAGTGGGGATTCTGTTTAACTGCTTATAATGCTGCTACTCCTGATTCAGCTGAGATTTCTGCTGTTCCTGACCGAGACAACCCTAAAACAGGCTGCAACGGTTATCCCTTTTCCAGAATGAAACCAAGCACAAAGTAGTTTGGATCCTCTTTTCGAATTACTTTTTTAACTTGTCCTGACCTTCTACAGTCCCTGAAATAAATCTTTGTTAAGCTGTACTGAATCTTTCTTAACAAACTTAAATGGAGATGCAAAGGCTTCTTTCGGAGAACTTTCAGAAGATCTGTATAAACCTCCGCCGGTTTCCAGAATTTCAACAGCTTTTAAAGATTCGTTTGCAGGACCCTCGTATATATATCCGTAAATATTCCTGTAAAGAACTACATGGACATGGCATCCTGTTGAATTTCCTGTGCTTCCAATTTTACCGATCAAATCTCCTTCATTTACATATTCTCCTTTAAAAGCTTCTAAAATTTCAAAATGAGCTGCCCTGAGTGCGAAAGTTGAATCTTTATCAGACTGAATGATCACCTGATTTCCATATCCCGTAAGTAAATGATTTGGGACTTCTGTTACAGTAGAATAGATCACTTTCCCTGAAAAAGGAGCTCTGAACGGCTGCCCAAAGCATTCTGATTCAATAGGCAAAGAATAGTCTATTGCAAAATGATCAGATCCATTATGAGTAGCTTCTCCATGTCCTCTGGTTATCACCCACCCTTCAACTTCTGTGAATGGCCATTTAATTATTGATAGTTCAGGTGGTACAAAGGTATCTAACCCAATTGAACCTGTTCTATTTACACTGGAATCATCCGAACAACTGATCAATAAAAAGATCACCGATAAAGTATAAAGCAATATATTTCGTACGCTTATTCTCATTCAGGAGATTTTATTATTTCACCAAAGTTTGTTATAGATTCCTTTTAAATATATTCTATAATAATAAATTAGAAAACATCTAAGCATCCAAATAAACCAATTGTATGAAGAAAGTTGCTCTATTTTTATTCATTGCAGTACATCCCCTTTTTTCCTTTGCGCAAAACAGCACTGAGATCTATTTGTTTGAATTCACCTATAAAAACAACTCTTATCAGCTGAATAACCCGATCAATGTTTCAGACAATGAAGGTTATGATAACCAACCTTCATTTACAGAGGACGGGAAATCCTTGCTTTATGCTTCAACCAGAAACGAACAAACAGATATTCTTTGGTATGATATTGAATCCGGCTCCAAAAGATGGATTTCAGATACTCCCGGTGGGGAATATTCTCCTGTTCTAATGTCTGATGGGGAACATATTTCTGCTGTTAGGCTTGATCCGGATGGCCTTCAGTTGTTATATAAATATTCAATTAAAGATGGCTCGTCAGAGGTATTGATTCCAAATTTAAAGATTGGATACTATTCATGGTTTTTAACTTCGCGTATTGTTGCTTTTGTACTTGGTGAGCCTGCTACACTTCAGGAAATTGATCTGGCACATAACGAAATTGTTGCTGTAGATGAAAACCCCGGTCGCTCCATACACTATATTCCGGCCACAAAAAGCTATAGTTATGTTGATAAATCGGACCCCGATGATTGGAAAATAATGAAAGCTGTTCCAAATAATTCAGAATGGACGGAAGAGATTACTTCCACACTTCCCGGGTCTGAAGATATGGTTTGGTTAAATATGCATACTATACTGATGGGTAAAGATGATAAAGTCTTTTATTTCGATACTCGATCTGAATCTACTAGTTGGAAACTATTTGCTGATCTTTCAGAATTTGGTCTTTCAGGAATTACGCGACTGGCTAAAAACGGAAATAAAATAGCCATAGTTGTAAACGGAAAATAGCTCCCGGCTATTTTTTAAACACATTTTTACTTATTCGGCTGTCTAATATTTAGCTAGTACGGTTTCAATAAGATATATTAGCCCCAACCTATAAAACTAACTAAAATCTCTAGAATGAAAATACTACGAAAAACACTTTTTCGTCTGTTGTTCATTATTCCTCTAATAGGATTTACCAGCAATTTAAAAGCTCAAAGTGATCCTACCGGTGAATCACCAGCAACTCGCACTTATGCGATCACAAATGCTACGATTGTTCAAGCTCCGGGTAAATTAATGGAAGAAGGCACTATTGTAATTACAGACGGGTTGATTACAGCTGTTGGAAAAAACATAAATATCCCTGCTACTGCTGAAGTTATTGACGGAACAGATATGTTTATTTATTCTGGCTTTATTGACGGAATGTCGAATACAGGAGCTGAAAGACCTGCAAATCCGGAACGACCGGACAATTTATTCACTCCTGACCCTCCTAATTACTATGCAGGAATTACCCCTGAAAATCAGGTGATCGAACAGATCAAAGTGGACGAAAACAGTATTGAAGCTATGCGGAAAGTTGGTTTCACAATTTCACATACAGTGCCCTACGGTAGAATGCTTCCGGGTTCAGGCGCTTTAATACTTCTCAGGGATGCTGACCATCCGGATAAATTGATCCTATCTGAAGGTTCTTCTCTTTATTCACAATTTTCAGGTGCTCCCGGTGCTTATCCCGGAAATACTTTAGGGATTATGGCGAAATTCAGAGACCTCTACAAAAATGCAGAGCTTTCTAAAAATCATTCGGAATTATATGCCTCAAATCCTGAGGGAATCGCTCGTCCAACCAGAGACAGAGTTTCAGAAGCTTTCTACCCTGTGATAGAAAAAAAACAACCTATTTTCTATAACGCATCAAATTCTTTGGAAGCTCGAAGAGCTATGCGATTACAAAAGGAACTAGGGTTTAATTTGGTACTAGGAAATCTACAAGAAGGCTGGGATTTAGCAGACGAGATTAAAAGTACTAATACAAAAGTATTTATGTCGTTGGAGCTTCCAAAAGAACCCAAAAACAGCAAAGAAGAAGACAAATCAGACGAAGTAAAAAGACTTGAAGAGAGACGTATGGAGTTTTATAAAAAGTATGTATCTCAATATGCTGAACTTCAAAAAGCCGGAATAAAATTCGGATTTTCTTCTATTGATGCTCGATCAAGCCAGTTAAAAGATAATTTACTTACAATTATTGAACACGGATTAAGCGAAGATCAAGTTCTCGCTGCATTAACCACAAACTCTGCTGAGCTACTTGGTATTAGTAAAATTGCCGGAACTTTAGATGAAGGCAAGATCGGTAATTTAATTATTTCCAAAGGTCCTTATTTCGAGAAAAAATCTCAGATCAAATACGTTTTTGTTGATGGAGAAAAGCATGAATATGACGTTAAAGATGGTTCAAAAGTAAAAGAAGGTGACGAAACCCCTGCTACTAATCTGGATGCTATTTTAGGAGCCTGGAATTACGAATTCACCACTCCTCAAGGAACTCAAACAGGGAAATTCATTTTTACGAATGAGTCCGATATCCTATCAGGAACTATGACAAGCTCAGATGGAACTCCTGATACAGACCTTCAAAACATAAGTTTTTTAAACGGAGAACTTAGCTTTGATTTTTCTATCGATGCCGGCGGACAATCCGTAGACATTGTAGTAGTTGGAGTGGTAGATGGAAATAATTATGAAGCTGAAGCGAGTGTAGCTGCTTTCAATTTTACTTTCCCAATTCAAGCAACAAAAGATGAGGCTTAAAATGAGATTAATAAATATGATAAAACTATCCTCCTTTTTGATGCTGTTTTTGTGTACTTCTGTATTACAAGCACAAACAAAAAAGGGTGATGTATTAATAAAGAATGGAACCGTAATAACTATTACAGACGGAACTCTGGAAAACACAGATGTTCTAGTTCGCAATGGTAAAATCGACAGGATAGGTAAAAATCTTAAAGCGCCAAACGGCGTTGAAGAAGTTGATGCAACGGGTAAATTTGTAATGCCCGGGATTATTGACGCCCATTCGCATATCGCAGGAACTTCTATAAACGAAGGAACCAGCCAGGTTACTGCGGAAGTAAGCATGGAAGATGTAGTTGATCCTCTTGATGTAGGTATTTACAGAGCGCTTGCAGGTGGTGTAACATCTATTCATTTAATGCATGGTTCTGCAAACGTAATCGGCGGACAAAATGAAACCTTGAAATTGCGTTGGGGAAGTACAAACCCTGAAGATCTTCGTTTTGAAGGCGCTCCCAGAACTATAAAGTTTGCCCTGGGTGAAAATCCAACTCGCGGCGGACGTTCACGAGGTATTCAACCTCAAAGTAGAATGGGCGTGGAAGCAATGCTCAGAAATACTTTTAATGATGCCATTAAATATCGCGACGCATGGAATGCATACCGTTCAAACAAAAGCTCAAGAAAAGTAGCTCCTGAATACAGCCTGCGTATGGAAACAATGGTTGACATTCTGGAAGGCGAAGTTCTGGTTCATTGCCATTCTTATCGTGCAGATGAGATCTATATGCTGATGAAAGTTTTCTCTGATTTCGGTATTGAGAAATTAACTTTTCAACATGCAAACGAAGCATATAAAGTAGCTCCCGAGCTGGCTGAATTCGGAGCATCAGCTTCTGTGTTTTCTGACTGGTGGGCTTATAAGCTGGAAGTTTACTATTCCACTGCTTACAACGCAGCTATCCTGACTGAAAACGGAGTAACAACTTCGATCAATTCAGATTCAGGCGAGTTGATTCGTCACTTATTCCACGAAGCAGCTAAAACCCAAAAATACGGAGACCTTTCCGATAACGAAGCTTTGGCTTTAATCACTCTGAACCCGGCTAAACAATTGGGCATTGATAACAGAGTAGGTTCTTTGGAAAAAGGAAAAGATGCTGATATCGCTATTTTTGATAACCATCCGTTGTCGATCTATGCCGTACCGCAAATGACTTTCGTGGACGGTGTAAAATATTTTGATATCGAGAATGATGCTGCTGATCAGAGAATCTATATAGATCCTGAATCTACTGTTGAGGACGTTCAGATCCTTTACTCAAATGATCATGACAGATGCATGGAAGGTGCAAATGTTGTGAATTTCACTGACCTCTTTAATAACAAGTGAGGAACCAAATGAAAAAATTTATATCCATATTAAGTGTACTTGTACTGCTGCCATTATTTGCCGTTGCGCAAAATGATGGGGGAATAGTACGAGCCGATAATTCAAAATTTGCATTGACCAATGCTAAGATCTATACCGTAACAAACGGAGTTATAGAAAATGGTACCATAATAATTAACAATGGTATTATTGAAGCTGTTGGAGCTGATATCAACATTCCGGGCGATGCTCAGGTTATTGATTATTCCGGACAGGAGATCTATCCGGGAATGATCGATTCAGGAACACGCCTTGGTCTATCCGAAATCGGCAGTATATCCGAAGCTAATGACTTCAGAGAATTTGGTGAAATAACTCCGAATATGCAGGCTTTAACCGCTGTTAATCCAAACTCTGTAGCAATTCCGGTTACAAGAGTTAGTGGTGTAACTTCTACGTTAACTATGCCTGCCGGCGGACCACTTCCGGGAACAGCTGCTACTATCAGTCTTTTTGGTTATACACCGGATCAAATGTTTGCAGGCTCTAAAGGTGTGGTCATGAACTTCCCTTCTACTGCACAGCGCGGTTGGAGACGAAGAACTCCTGAACAGATCGAGAAAGCTCGTGAAAAAGCTCAGGAAACCATCAACGACGCTTTTGATAAAGCAGAATTATATGCGAAAATCAAAGAATCAGATGATGCTCGCTACTATCCGGAGATGGAAGCTCTCGCCAAAGTTGTTAACGGAGAAGTATTACTTTATATAGAAGTAAACTCAGCAAAAGACATCCTGAGTGCTTTGGAATGGGTTGAAGAGCGCGGATACGAAAACGTGGTACTAACAGGTGTGGCTGAAGGCTGGCGGGTTGCTGAAGAAATAGCTGAAGCAGGACTTCCTGTTATTACAGGACCTGTACTTTCAACTCCAACCCGTGGCTCTGATGCTTATGATACAGCTTATAAAAATCCGGGCTTGATGCAAAAAGCAGGAATCAAAGTTGCTCTGCGTACTATGGACACTGAGAATTCACGTAATCTTCCATATAACGCCGGTTTTGCAGCTACATACGGCATGGGAAGAGAAGAAGCATTAAAAGCCATTACAATTAATGCTGCTGAGATCATGGGTGTAGGAGATCAACTTGGATCCATCGAAGTTGGTAAGAAAGCAAATATCTTTGTTTCTACCGGAGACCCTTTCCAGACATCGACTAAAATTCTGGATGTTTTCATCGACGGATATAAAATCCCGATGACAAGCAGACATACTGAATTGTATGATGAGTTTCTAAACAGAACTCCGGGTGTTAACAAAAACCCAACTAAAGTGGATGGTTAAGTAATTACCATCCTTTTATTGAAATTTGAAAAGGGGAATCTGATTGGATTCCCCTTTTTTGTTTGATGCCTAACTCTTAGTTAAATTAATTTCGTAACTGACTTTATAAATATTTCATAGTATTTAACATCTGATAAATTCAATATTTAAAAACTTCTACCATGGACTTCATGACAATCATAGTGCTTGCAATAGGATCATTAACATCACTAATCCTATTTAGCATGATCTACTTTGGAGCAAAGAACAGAAAGCAAATTGATAATCTTGGAAAAAATGTAAATAGCTCGACATCAGAGATGAAAAACAATCTGGAAAAAGTATTGAACTCGCTAAAAAGTAATCAAGAACAGCAAGAAAACATTTTATCTCGGTTACAAAATCTTGAGACTATTGTAACAAGCGAAGCTTGGGAGACAATTAAAAAGAAAGAAGATCCAGAATATATAGACCTTTTACTTAAAGACGATGAAGAAGAGGAAATAAGTTCTGAAGAAAAAACTCAAAATATTGCTAAAAAAATCAAACACTAGAATACTTATTTAAAAACTTACGCCCCAAAACTTTAGTACTTAACCAAAAATCTCTTAAGTCTGTGACTTAAGAGTAGCAACTCAGCAAGTTTACAACTTGCGTGCATTTAAAATCGACTTTGAATTAATAATGAAGAAATTTTTTCTATCTATACTGATTGGGATGCTTTTTTACTCTTGCAATGGCCCTTATCCATCATTTGAAGTTGATGAGTTATATGTACAAAAAGTTAAAGGCAGTTCACTTTATATTTATGATTACTATGCATCGGGTGGTTTTGATGCTGTTAAGCAAGGTTTTTCAATACAAGATTCCTCAGAAAAATTTGAGATATCTAAAGTTGAAGGTTTACCCATTTCAAACTTTGCTGACATCCCGAATGCAGATGTTATAAACACAGTCCATACTGTATATCCGGAGGATAGAGAGAGCTTCACAATCAACCCAATTCAGGAACAAACACTTAATATTGGAACCACCCAAATAAATATGACCGTTTATGAAGCTCTACCTGGTAATACTACTCCACATTGTAATTTGATGGAATATAAATTTAATTCTTTCAAGGAAACTCCAGACAGTCTATTTTTTTATGGCGTCGAGAAAGATTGGGATGCTTCATCAGATCCTGAATTGCCTGACGGTGTCGGTTTTAAGAAAGGAAATATTAAACTTGTTGGCACAGCAGATGGAATCGTTGGCAGAATAGTAATTGAGGAATTTTTTATAACTACTGGTGAACGTAAAATTTATAAATATGGGTCTCGTGTACTAGATAGAATTGAAAGTAATAGCCCAATTATATGTACAGATACATTTTATTTTAACCCCAAAAATGAATTATTCAGAAATGAATTTTCAGATTATGGACTTTTTAAAAGAATCAAATAGGACCAGAAATACACCCCAAACCTAGCGTAAGCGTCATACCGCTTGTGCGGGTTGCAAATCCAGAATTGTTATCTTCCAATCACTTTTTAGGATAAATAATTTTAGTACTTTCATTTTCAATTTTCTACTCACTAAACTTTTATGAAACTTAAGTCTCTTTCTCTGCTCGTTATAGCAGTCCTTTCTCTTTCCTGTACTAAGACAGATCAAGTTCACTCACCATTAGTCCAGCCCTATTTTGAAATGACGGATGCAGAATTTAATGCAGAACAAGCTTTTGAAACCGTTGCTTATATAGAACAGTACTTCCGTGTAGTTGGTAACCAAGGATTTAACAACAGCATTTATTTTGTGGAAGAACTTCTTAAAAATGAAGGTTTTGTTGAGGAGTCTGAAGCAGCTTCGAATGATCGTCTCACATACAGAATTGAAAAAAGAGAGCTAAACAGACCTACATGGGAACCTGTTTCCGGAATACTTGAATTAGGTAATGGTGAGCCCTTACTCAATTTTGATACGAACCGGAACATGATGGCTATCAATTCTTTTAGTTCAAAGGGTGTGGAGGAATATGAAGTTGTGAATGTTGGTGAAGGAAGAGATCTAAATTTTGATACCGACGTTAAAGGGAAAGTCGTGTTTGCAGAAACTTCAGTTCGCTATTTGTTCAACGAAGCAGTTGTAAAAAGAGGTGCTGCCGGAGTTCTTGCTTACAGAATGCCCGATTACACACAACCGGAGAAGAATCAAACTTCCATTCAATTTTCAGGTATTTCACTGGATGAAGAAAAAGAATCATGGGGAATTTTACTTTCTTATGCGGCTAAAGAAAAACTTTTGGAAGCTCTCAAAAATGGAAATAGCTCGATAAAAATAGATCTGAGCACAAAGATCTATGAATCAGAAGAACTGACTATTGTTGCCGAACTAAAAGGAAATAAATATCCTGAAGACCGCTTTGTATTCAGCGCACATGTTCAGGAACCGGGCGCAAACGATAATGCGTCTGGAGTGGGCGTTTTGGCTGAAGTTGCAAGTACCAGTGCGCGATTATTGAAAGCTGGCAAGATCGATCCGGAGAGAACAATAACCTACTTATTCGGAGATGAGATCGTATCTACAAATCGGTACATCACTGAAGATGAAGAAAGAGCAAAAACCATTAAATGGGGAATGAGTCTCGATATGGTTGGCCAAAATACCGATGTCACCGGTGGATCTTTTTTAATTGAAAAAATGCCCGATCCCGGAGCAATTTGGACTCGTGGAGATGAAAAACATTCAGAATGGGGTGGTCGACCTTTAACTAAAGAAGAAATGACTCCTCATTACTTCAATGATTTTATTTTAAACAGATTTCAGGAACAGGGAAAAGCAAAAGATTGGGTGGTGAATGTAAACCCTTATGAAGGCGGAAGTGATCATGTTCCGTTTTTGAGAAACGATATTCCAGGTTTATTACTGTGGCATTTTACAGATCAGTTTTACCACACGGATAATGACCGAATCGACAAAGTTTCCAAATCAACTCTTAAAAATGTGGGAACCGGTGCATTAGTAAGTGCGTTAACACTGACAGGAGATCAGAAAAAGGCCGCCAATTTAATTTTAGAAGAAACCACAAATGCTGCCATTGACCGGCTACATGTTGAATTTGAGTTAAGCAAAAATGAACTCTCAGAAAATGGTGACCTTGAAAAAGAGATCGATATCTTAGAAACCTGGGCAGATTGGTATGTTAAATCAGTTGAGAGATCTTCCGACATCCTTACGCAAGAGGACCCAATGTTTACCGAACAGATAGATGCTTCAACTCAAAGAATTATTTCCGAAAAAAATGCTCTGGTTGATTTTGTGAAAAATCTATAGGGGGTTAGTTGTAATGGAAAATTTTAAAGCCATAGCCTTAATGTCGATCCATAAAAAAGGGATGCAAGTTCATGACTATTACATTGTTGGAGATGAAATTTGTATTTCCAAACCACGATATCCATTATCAAGTTTAGAAATTGATCATCCAGAAGTTCTGAAAGCAGGAATAAATTATTTACAAGAAAATGGCGTTCCCTCTTTCAGTTCTTGGGATGAATATTCAGAAATGGATGGAGAGAATGTAATTTCAAACTATCGAAAAAATGCTAGCTAACAAGCGTTTTAAATGGATCCAAAGATCTCTTAAGTCTGTGACTTAAGAGTAGCAGCTCAGCAAGTTTGTAACTTGCATTACCAGCTTTGGTTTTTAAATTATGACATGCCTTTCAAAATCCATAATCATCAAACACATTCTTACTGTAGAATTGACTAGCTAAAATCTGTGAATATCTGTTCAATCAGCAGTATCAGCGTTCAAAAGAATGGAACACGGATAACACAGATTTTACAGATGTGGCTGATTAGAGGCGTAAAATTTAAATAACTAGATCTTCTTAAAAGGACAATACTCCGCAATATTTCTTTCGGTTTCGTAGAGCTTGACGCTGTAGAGAACTCCTCCTTCTGAAGAAGCTTCTTCTACTTCTTCTTTGAGCTCATTATAAAATGCTTTAACCAGATTTTCCGAACTTGGTAAGATTCCTTCCAAAAAAGGGACATCCAGATTCAGATTTTTGTGGTCGCAAGGTTCCACTATTTTTTCTTCAATGATCTGCTTTAGATCCGAAAGATCAATTATAAAACCGGTTTCAGGATTTGGCTCTCCTGCTACTGTTACTTCCATGACATAATTATGCCCATGCCAGTTTGGATGATTGCATTTTCCAAAAGTCTTCTTGTTCCACTCATCACTTTTAGATGGATTATGCAGCCGATGTGCAGCGTTAAAATGTGTTTTTCTTGTTACAAGCACCAAAACTTACCCTTTTTTGATTTACTCACTTAACCGAATAGTAAGAACTTCGGTTCCCGAATTATATAGCTAATAAAAGAAATTTACAGGATGAATCAGAAAAGTAATGACAAAAAAAAGAGCCCCGATTTCATCAGAGCTCTCATGTGATCAGCACACCTCACAATTTCTGTGAGACGTAATATGTAGAGTTAGCTACAAACTCTAATTTAGTTGTCGTTCCAGCGAACCCAATTCCCTGTTGCCCAGTTTGTGGAACCAAATGCTCCTACGTAAGTCGCACTTGTATTAAAGAAACTGTTACTTGGAGGAGTTGCACCTGTTACCGGGTTTGCAACTGTGTAATCATAACCTGCTGCATTTGTGAATCCAGGTGCTTGTTCCATTGTTACTGCACCGAAATCAGTTGAATCAGCAGCATTGTTGAAACCTTCATTATTCCAAACAATAGTGTTGTCAATAGAAAGGTCGTTAGGGAACATAGCTCTGGTATCATCTTCGATCTTGAAGTTCAAGCCATCAAAATCAGTGATAATGAAGTTTTCAAGAGTTCCGTTGAATTCTTCTCTTAAACGCATACCGTAGTTTTTATCTTCAGCATCTTTGGTTGCACCATCTTGCTTCAATCCAACTAAAGTAACATTATAAAGAGTCGGGTTAGTTTCTCCCCCTGATCCCAATGTCTTTACACCATCAGACTCAAAACCATTATCTGCTCCGGCAAGCTGAACACCTAACCAGAATTGACCATTTCCGTTCCAGCCTTCATCCATATCGAAAGAATCATCATCGTTGAAAGAAGAGATCAGATATTTTGCGTTTACTGAGCCTCCGAACCACTCAAAACCATCATCAGTACACTTGTAAACCTGTATGTATTCTAAAGTAGTGCCTGAACCTACTGAATAAAGACTTAAGCCGTTTAGCTCTGAACCTTCAGCGAAAGAGAAACCTACATATTCAATTCGAACATATTTAAGGATTCCACTGTCATCGTTATTGTTGGTACCACCATACTGAATTGCATCAGGAAGACCTTCAACTTCTCCTTTTCCGCCATCGATGTTGTTGATCCCTTCTCCGGCCAGCACGATGCCACCCCAGTCGCCCGGTAGTTTTGTATCACGAGCTGAAGTAAATACAATTGGATTGTTTGCAGTTCCTTCAGCAACTAATCTTCCACTAGACTTAGGTGTGTCAAAGTTTTCCGCATCTGCAGGTAGCGTTATGATTGCTCCTACTTTATCTACATCGTTGTTGTGATAGGTAAAACTAACTTCGACTCCTGCATCAATAGTTAAAGTTACTCCGGGAAGTACGTAGTATTGTC
>Ga0208157_1000389_pt1 | contig 24795 bp, 26 predicted proteins | sample 5_EtaG_FD_184077 | JGI IMG/M metagenome (GOLD analysis project Ga0208157, IMG submission 184077) | Marine viral communities from the Subarctic Pacific Ocean - 5_ETSP_OMZ_AT15132 metaG (SPAdes) (version 2) | ecosystem: Environmental > Aquatic > Marine > Oceanic | place: Pacific Ocean | collected...
TTCAGGATCAGATTGACCATGTACTGTGTATATACCTGTATCAGTAAGTCTTTTGTACATTTCTTTTATTACTAATTCTCTGTACATAGTATGGTCATTTACAAACTCATCATTTGACTCGGTATACTCACCGTACTCAAACATGTAGTCAGTAGTCAAGTCATGTAGTTTATCTACTAAAGTATCTATAGTCTCGTCTACTATTTTTTCTACTATTTCTCTGTCTTTTGTCATAGTTATTTAATTTTTAAGTTCAGTTATAATATATATAAGGTATCGTTTTATATTTGTGTACCTTAAAGTAGGTTAATTGTTTACTAAATAATATTGGTAGAGAGGTACTGTACCACATCTCTATGTATACAATAGTGTGACATAAGGTAGTTAACTAAAGTAATAGTAATACCCTATTGTCACATTATTATATGAAGAAAAGTGGAGGTTATTTAACCTCACACTCTCTCGCCCACGTAGGTAAGTTATTACCGTTGGTGTAATTACCGTATCGGTGCCAACACTCCATTTCCTCTAATTTAATTTGGTTTAGAGCGTAAACACCATCGTGGTCATACTTGAATTGTTTACCTGTTTTAGTGGTTACTGAGATGATTAAGTTCTCACCCACCATTTTCTTTGATAGTACGAATCTCTTAGACTCTTTTACTACTTGATTACTTTTTTTAGACATAGTATATAATTTAATTTGGTTACGTCTTTAATATACGTACACCATCGTGTCTCATTTGTGCACTGATTTGATTGAGGTGGCGCCGTGCCTCACTTGTGTATAGCATAACGGCGAAGCATGACGGAGTCTACTCTTTCGACCTTATTTCAGAGTCAGACCGGTAATCGAGTTAACGACTTAGATTACTCTCTAATTACTTGTACAAAGTATACATGAGTATCATCAGAGTTACCTCGGGATTCACACTCATAAGTGTAATCAATTACAGTGGAATCATTATTTAATTCCTTAATTAAGTTTTTTAAGTTTTGAAATCCAGTGATTTCATAAGTGGTGTAATTTTCCATACTTAGTTAGTAGTTTATTTATTAATTTTATGGTAGATTAAGTTGTAATGTTATTTGAGATGGATTATTGATTGATGATAGTTGATAGAAGTTTGGATTATAATTTAAATATTCGAATTGTGGTGAAGTTTTTAAATAAATAGTTATTATTTGTTTTTTAGATAATGATGAGTAATAATTTGTTGTGTAAGATAATTTATTTATTTGTAGATATTTAAATAAAGAAATTAATTGAGAGTGTGTGTTAGAATTTTTGATAGTTTTAAATTTTAAGTTAATAATTTAATTTATAAGAATAATATATAATATAAGTCGTGCCCTATTTGTGTATAGCAAACGGAAACACCCACGTAGGGTGGAGTCTACTCTTCCGCTCCTATTTCAAAAGCAGGCCAGCAATCAGCTACGATGCGAGGTGAAAGATAGAGACTATTTAGTCTCTACCTGGTGGTCACGTGCCCAAGTAGGCAGGTTGTTTGAGTTGGTATAGTTACCATACTTATGCCAACATTCCATTGTTTCCAGTTTGTACTGATTCGCTGCATACACTGCATCGTGGTCGTAAGCAAACTTGTTACCTGATTTTGTTTCAACAGTTATAATAACTGACTGACCTACTAAGGATTTTCTCATTACAAATCTTTTTGATTTCATAATATAATTAAATTAATTGGGTTACGTTTTTAATATATAATATAACTCGTGCCGTTATTGTGCACTGGAAATATTTTAAAATTTATAAGAAATTATTTTATAATAAATTTTTCTTACGAGTATAATATATAAAAAATCTCGTGGAGTAATCGTGCAAAACGCGGGGCCGGGCAAAAATATTTGGTTTTTTTAGTAGCCGTGCTCTACTTGTGCACAGGGGCTACACTCCACCCCTACATTTATAACAACTTTTAAAATAGTGACACTAGCCTATTAGGTATATCTAGTAGCACCCTTATGTCACAGGTTAAATAAAATTTACACATGTAATTATATTATCATGAGAAGAAAGCGTATACACGGTAAGAGAAGAAAGAAGCAAAAGCTGTCTGTTAAAGCTTCTGCAGATAAGAAGGCAAGAGACCTTGCTACTGCTAAAACCGATGATCGCAGAAAGAAGAAAGCAGAGAATCAAAGAAAACGCCGTGCTGCTTTAAAAAAGGGTATGAGCCTTAAGGGTAAAGATTACGATCATAAAGACGGCAAGTTCAAATCAGTTAAGGCTAATCGTGGTAATGATGGCATCGGAACTAAAAAAGAAAAATAATGGGTTTTAAATTAAAGTCGCAAAAAAACATCAAACAAGGTGGTTTTAAGCTTATGGGTAGTTCTCCTATGAAAGAGGATGACGTTGAATCTAAAATAAAAAGTGTTGAAGAAAGTGATTATTTTCTAGATGACAAAGGTAATCCTATACAAGTAAGTATTCCAGAAGTACAAATAAAAGTCAATAAAGATTCTAGTCCTATAGCAGATGCTATAAATAAGTCTACTAAAGTAGAGAGAAATCCAATAACTGTTAACACTACTACAAAGACAAGGACTATAGGTGGTATTAAAGACGTTGAAAAGAAAACATATAAAACACCAAGAGGTGCTGAGGTTAGAGAAAAGACTAAGTTTGACCGCTCTGGTAAAGTTACTAAAACTAAAACAAAAACTAAAAGAGGTAGTGTTATCACTAAAACTAAGACTAAAGGCGATAAAACTAAAACTAAAGTTAGAAAAGCTGGAAGCGTATTAAATGAGGCTACTAAGAAACAACTGAATATTTAAAATAAAAACTTAAGAAGTAATAATATAAACATTAACTAGTTAAAAAATTATAAAATGGCATTTAAAATGAAAGCGGGCAAAGAAGGCCCAATGAAGAAAAACTTCCCAGGCATGTATGGTATGAAGCCAGTAGAAGAAACAGGCTCTGCAATGATGATGAAAAAAGAAGCTTCTATGAAAATGAAGAAAGAAGCTCCAATGAAAGTTGCTAAACCTGATTTTCCAGATATTGACGGTGATGGAAATACTAAAGAGTCAATGAAGCAAGCTGCTGCTGATAAAAAATCAGCTAACAAGATGAAAAAAGCTCCAATGAAGCTTAAGAAAAAATCAGCTAGCAAAATGAAATCACCTATGAAAATTGATGATAAAAAAAAGAAAAGTAAAGCAGATATTAAGTTAGATTCTCTTTTAACACCAGCGTCTCAAGACACGATGAAGTATAAAACATCGCCAGGCTTTGTTGATTACTTAAAAAGAAATGACTTTACTTCTAGTGATATTGTAAATATTATAAAAAACACTGATAAAAAGATGAAAAAAAATCCAGAATTATTTAAAAAATAAAATAAACTAATTATTAACCAATAAATAAAACCAAAATGACGTATTTGTATTACAAAACAAGTTCGTGGACCGGAAATCCACAAGTAAACGAGAAAACCAAAGAGCAATGGAAGCATTTAGCTGATAAAGCTAACTGGAGAATCACTCAGTTGCCAAATGGTTACTACCAAACAGAAGTATCTAAGCCAAATAGCGACGATTTTGTCGATGTTACGCGTAGAGAAACACTAGAAGGTGCCGAGAAAGCCATTGATGGCTCTATCGAGCACTTTTCTAGAAAATTAGAGGCTACGAAAGGGCCTAAAGTTGTAAAAACTTTCGATAAATAAGCAATAATTTAATTTAATTTACTATAATGGAATACAATCTCCCTAGCGAGATCGTTAAAGATTTAAACTTTGGCGATGACGCTAAAAACAAAGTAGTTGCTGGCGTGAACAAACTAGCAAAAGCGGTTAAGTCAACCCTTGGCGCGTCTGGAAAATGTGTAATTTACGAAGATGGACGAGGAAAGCCAGTTATCACAAAAGATGGCGTTACAGTTGCACAGTCTGTAGTACTATTCGATCCCGTTGAAAATATTGGAGCTACACTCATTAAAGAAGCTGCTAACAATACTGTAAAGCAAGCCGGTGACGGTACTACAACAGCTACAGTGTTAGCAGAAGCTTTACTTACACATGTCTATAATTCTATGGACAAAGCCACTATCAGAGAAATAAAACAAGGTTTACAGTCTGGTTTAGATAAAGTATTAGATTATTTAGACTCAATAAAGATAGATGTTAATGATAACATGCTAAATCATGTTGCTAGCATATCTTGTAACAATGACGAAGAGCTAGGTGGTATTATTGCTAAAGCTTATACTGCTGTAGGTAAAGACGGTGTTGTATTGATGGAAACATCAGATACTGAAGAAACAGTTGTAGAGACTGTAGATGGTATACAGTTTGACTGTGGATTAACATCACCGCACTTTATAACAAACACTGATAAGCAGAAAGCAGAACTAGAAAGCCCTCTTGTATTAGTTTGTATGTCTGAGATACCTAATGTACGTAAAATCCAAAACGTTCTTGAGCATGCCATTAAGCAAAACCGATCTTTACTAATTGTAGCACCAGTGTCGCAGCAAGTAAAGTCTGCACTACTAATGAACAAGGTAAAAGGTAACATTAAGGTTAATATTGTTGATACTCCTGGATTTGGCCCTACTAGAAAAGATTCTGCTGAAGACTTAGCTATATTAACAGGTGCTACACTTTTTAACGAAGAATTAGGTGATGACCTTGATGCTATTACAACTGATGACTTAGGTGAAGCTGATTATGCTGAAACAGATGACAAGAACACTGTTCTAACTATTGACGATATGCACGTAAAAGCAGAAGTTCGTATAGAAGATGTTATTAAGAAAATATCTGAAGAGAAAAATGGTTTTGTTAAGAAGAAGCTTGAAGATCGTTTAGCTATGCTCTCTGGTAGCGTAGGCATCATTAGAGTTGGTGCTGGATCAAAGGTAGAGCTTAAAGAAAAGAAAGATAGAGTTGAAGACGCTATCCATGCAACTAAAGCTGCTTTGAAAGAAGGTATTGTACCTGGCGGTGGTATTGCACTACTTAATGCATCTCAAAAAATCAAACCCTCTAACGAGGGTGAAAAGATTCTTTTATGTTCTATAGAATCTCCTTATAAAACTATACTAGATAATGCTGGTATTAACTTTGATACAGAACTAGAAGAAGCTTGTGGATTAGATGTAGTTACTGGTAAACCAGTTAACATGGTTGACGCAGGTATCATCGACCCCGTACTTGTTACCAAGTCGGCACTAAAAAATGCGGTGAGTGTAGTATCTACTATTATATCTGCAGATTGTGTAATCTCAAACATACGAGTAAATGAAAGCAGTTAACCACTATGTAGTTGTAAATAAGATAAAAGAAACTAAAAAATCTACAGGTCTTATTATAACAGAAGAGAACAACGATGATGTTAGGTATTCAAAAGGAGAAGTAATATCTTTTGGAAACTTAGTAGAGTTCGTTAAAGAAGGTGATGTTGTGTGGTACGATAGACATGCTGGCCACGGAATAGAATTTGAAGAAAAGTTTTATTTTGTTATAAAGTCAAGTGATATTGTATTAGTAGATTAAACACAAACCATAATCCATAATCCTTAAACACAAAATCTTTAAACAAATTATTTATTAATCAAAAACATTTAAAAAATGGTAAAATGGATTCAATTTCAGGACTCTGCAACAGATTGTCACTGGGTGCCTGTAAAAGAAATTAACGCAATGCATATTGCTGATGCTAACGACGTAGTTGTGCATTTCACTAACTATACTTCTAGTAAGGCTGGTTTTGATGACACTAACACGAAAACTGATAGCACTATAACCGTAACTGATACTGGACGTGCTCTTACATTAGGTCAAGAATTATGTGACTTTATGTCAGGAACAAAGGTAGGTGGACCAGCTTGCTTGGTTATTAAAGCTAGTGGCGATGGTGTATCAAAAACTGTTAGTACTGTAGCATTTGCTACTGGTTCTTAATCTTGAATGAGACTAACATCTCACGATTTACGTGAATTACAAATCCTTAAGTATTACAGGCTCGTTAGAAAATGGGCCTGTAAGACTTACGGGTTAAAAGACGCAGACTTAGAGTTGCTAATATATTTAGACTGTAAGAAGCGTTTTACAAGAAATGAATTTATAGACGGAACTTATACATACTCTTGGGATAAAGAGAGGTGGGAGCGTCTAAGAAAAGAAGGCTGGATAGAAGTTTGGAGACATAGAAATCGCACGACGATAAAATATAGCGTATATAAAACTTCATTTAAATGCAGCCAACTCATAAGCAGGATATATAGAATACTGCTGGCAGAAGAAGATCTGCCTACTTCATCAAAAAGTAAATTCTATAACAATAAGTCATATACTGATAAAGTTTATAATAAAGCTATTGACGATATGATTAAAGACAAAGACAGGTAAAATGGCGTTTAAAATGAAAAGTCCACTAGCTTTGTTTGGTAATAAAGAGTTACGTAAAGCAAAAAGAAAAGCTAGAAAAGAATTAAGAAAACAAGGCAAGCTTACTAAAGAAGCTAGAAAAGAAATTAGGAAATATAAAGATTACTAATGGGATTTAAACTAGGCACAGGTAGAAGACTGAAGGCTCAAGGTGGTAACATCAAGAGTAAGTTTAAATTTAAATCTGGTGATATGGATGTTCCTGGAACACCTATATACAAGAAAAAGCTAGATGATGGCATTTTAGCCGAAGCAAATATGGATGGATCTATATTCATAAGTAAAGACATGGATCAAAATGATCCAATGTTTAAATACACGCTTAATCACGAAATGCAGCATCTAACTAAAATTAAAACTGGTGAGGAAACTTATGACGACAATGCCGTATACTATAAAGGTCAAACTTGGCCTAGAGTAGAAATGGCAGGAGAAAACGTTATACTAGACCCAAACACAGGTAAGTATCATCCAGAAGGAAGCAAAGATCTTCCATGGGAAAATAATAAAATATGATAAACAATTTAATAGGCGGGCTTTTTGGTAAGGTCGTAGAAAACGCAGAAGGTATACTAGATAAATGTATAACAACTGACAAGGAACGCGATGCTGCAAAGCTAGCGATTAAAAAATTAATGCTTGAAGCAGAAAAAGAGGCTTTTGCTAAAGAAGTAGAAGATCGTAAGTCTGCTAGAGATTTATACAAAGACGACGCTATTATACAAAAAGTATTAGCAACGTTGTTTACTGTAGCATACTTTGGTATTACATTTGTAATGTTTAATTACTTTGTAACAAAAAGTATAGATTTAGGAGAGTTTGAAATAAGCTTTATATCTACTATATTTGGAGCAATGAGCGCTAAGGTAAATACTATTGTAGACTTCTTCTTCGGAGGATCATCAAAGAAAAACGAACAATCAAAAGAAAAATAAAATGGGAATAAATTCAACAGAAGTAGCTTATGGCTTCGGACAAATGGGCAGCGCTTTTACAGATGAAGACGCAGCTGTAACTCCACCAGCAGGTAGAGTAATTGTAGCTATTACGTTTTTAGAAGAAACAACATTAACAGCGTTAACTCCAGCTCAAGATATGTTATTAGACGGAACTACTGGCGCTGATCTAGCTGGATCTGCAATATCTTTTGGTAGCACAACTGCTTTAGCCGTAAACGGCGGTAATGCAGCAGAAATAGATAGTGCTACTAAATTTCCTGCAGGATTAACTATATATGGCAGATGGTCAAGTGTTGACCCTAGCGCAGCATCAACAACTGGTGGTATAATCTGTTACTTTGGACATTAATGTTAGGATTAGGAAATAGCATAATAAGTGGTGTTGCTTTGCAAAGTGCGTTTTCTTTAGATCAAATTAGTGATTTAGAGGCTTGGTATAAGTTTGATACCAATATAACACTAAATGGATCTAACGTTTCAGCTTGGGGAGATAGCAGTGGTAATGGTAATGATTTAACACAGAGCACAGCTTCTGACCAACCTGCTTACAACTCGGGAGACATACACTTTGACGAGACTAACGACAACATGGTTATGGATACAATGCTGACATTTACAGCTAGCGGTGGATTTACGATATTAGCTGTTATATCAACAGATGATGATAATGTTAATAATCAAACACTATTCAGCGGTGCAGATAGCATTGGGGACGCTGCTGATAATGGAAGAAACTTTTTCAGATATGATAATACATTATGGAGGTTTCGCCCAGAAGCTGGAGGAGGTAGTCAACAAACTATATTACACGACTTAGTTGATGAAGAAAAGTTTTTACTTACTGTAATTGGCAGTAATTCTAGTGGCACTTTAAATTTTGCAATTAGAGATAATGGATCTGCTATAGGCAATGCTGACTGCCCATCAGGTACAGGTTCAGACACTTTTAAGTTAAACGTAGTAGGAGATCATAATCAAGCAAACCAACTTTGGGATGGTAAAATATCAGAGTTTGTTGTATATAGTAACAACTTAACTGGAGATGATTTGACAAACGCAGAAAATGATTTAATGACTAGACACGGACTATAATGAAATATTTTAGAGGAACACAACAACAATGTTTAGACTTAGCTAGTGATATGGATACGTTTTTTAAATATCCAAATTCAACTACTAAAACAACAACCACTAGCGAAGTGCTAGCAATACCAAGTACATCTGAATATTGTATATATATACCTGACAGCTACTTGTCTCAGATGACTAGCGAAGAAGTAGAATCTTTATTAGAAGCAAGACCTTCTGAATTAGACTACAAAGAATAATATTAATTTAATTAAATAAAATCATGGCAAAAAGAAAAACACCAAAGGTGGAAGACCTTCGTCCTAAAAATATTACAGGCGAAGAATTAAAGACAGCAAAGAAAATGACATCTAAGCTAACAGAGATGCATCATGCTTTGGGTAAAATAGAAACAGAAAAGCACGCGATGCTTCATATGTTTGGTAATTTACAAAACTCTTTAGCTAAATTAGGCGAAGAGTTCAGAAACAAATACGGTACAGATGAAATAGACATCGTTACTGGTGAAATTAAATATAATGAAAATGGAGCAGACAATGAAGCTAATTCGTAAGATTACGATAGGCAAAGACTATAAAATAGATTCAATGCATTATTCTGTAGGACAAGACGTGTATGGAGGCCATAAAATATGTAACATCATTGAAGACGATGATAAGTACTCTATATACATAACAAAAAACAACGACGTTCTACCTTGGAAAGACTTTAACAAGAACATGGCTATATCAGTAGAATATAACTTAGAATATTAATGCAAAGTCCTTACAACTTCGTAATATCACCTATAGGTAGTAGATACAACAATAAAGTAAACGTTGGTGATAAAGAGTTAATAATAAATTCTGAAATATACAATCATGAGTACACTAATCGTAAAGGTGTTGTGCGTTCTTGTCCTATGCTTGATACTACTGACATCAAGCCAGGAGACGAAGTTATAGTACATCACAATGTGTTTCGTAGATGGTATGACGTAAAAGGTCGTGAAAAGAATAGTAAAGCTTGGTTTTCAGATGACGAGTATATTGTTAACAAAGAACAAATATTTCTAAGAAAAGTAACAACACCACATACTAGGTTTAAACATCCTATATGGAAGCCAATGAAAGGTTTTTGTTTTGTAAAACCTATTGTTTCAACAGATGAGTGGAGTCAAGAAGTAGAAGATCCAACAAGAGGCATAATTAAGTATACAGATGGATCTTTTGATATAGGTGATGTTGTAGGATTTACACCTTTTTCTAAATATGAATTTGTTGTAGACGGGGAAAGATTATATAGAGTATACTCTAAATTTATTACAATTAAATATGAGCACGAAGGAAACGAAGAAACGTATAATCCAGGCTGGGCGAAAAGCAGTTGATGAGTTAATTAAAGTTGCTCAAGAGCAGATTATCACAAACACAGAAGACGATGTATCTGCTGACAGACTGAAGAATGCTGCGGCTACTAAAAAGTTAGCTATATTTGATGCATTTGAAATACTCAACCGTATACAAGAAGAAGAAAATTTTTTGGAAGGAAAGACACAAGAAGAAAAAAAAGACAGAGTATTTAAAGGCTTCGCGGAAGGCAGATCGAAATGAGTTACGAACAAAGCTTATATAAAATAGTTGAACCAGTTAAGAAGACTACGATAAGTCGACTTAACAAAAAACGTAAATGGGAATATGGATACAATAAAGAACATGATATTGTGGTTATCTCTAAAACTGGAAAAATTGGACAGATATTGGAGATGCAAGGTTTGCGAATTGGCTTGCCAGCTAAACCGCAAACAGTGCACATGCAAGATGACAAATGGCGAAAAATAGAATATCCTAAAGAATTAGGTAAACTTAAAAACATTTTTGACTGGAGAGCTTATCCAGAAGAAAGCAAAGATAAATGGTATGATTTTATAGATGAAGAGTTTAAACGTAGAGATGAAGGCTTTTGGTTTATAAACGATAGTGAACCTACTTATATAACAGGTAGTCACTATATGTATTTGCAATGGAGTAAAATAGACGTTGGCGCTCCTGATTTTAGAGAGGCTAACAGACTGTTCTTTATATTTTGGGAAGCATGCAAAGCTGATAAGCGTTGCTACGGTATGTGTTATTTAAAAAACAGACGTAGTGGTTTTTCGTTTATGAGTTCTGCTGAAACCGTTAACTTAGCAACTATATCAAGTGACTCTAGATATGGAATACTATCGAAAAGTGGATCTGATGCAAAGAAAATGTTTACCGATAAGGTTGTACCAATATCTATTAACTATCCGTTCTTCTTCAAACCCATACAAGATGGTATGGACAGACCTAAGTCTGAGCTTGCTTATAGGGTTCCTGCAAGTAAGTTTACGCGTAGAAAGATTACTGCAAACGAAAAGCAAGAAGAGTTGGTTGGACTTGACACTACTATTGATTGGAAAAATACTGGTGACAATAGTTATGATGGAGAAAAACTTAACTTGCTAGTTCACGATGAGAGCGGTAAGTGGGAAAGGCCTGATAACATTTTAAATAACTGGAGAGTTACTAAAACTTGTTTAAGATTAGGTAGTAGAATTATAGGTAAGTGTATGATGGGATCAACATCAAACGCTTTAGATAAAGGTGGTGATAACTTTAAAAAGTTATATAACGACAGTGATGTCACAAAAAGAAATAGAAATGGTCAAACACGTTCTGGTTTATATTCTCTGTTTATCCCAATGGAATGGAACTATGAAGGATTTATTGATGAGTTTGGACGACCCGTATTTAGTACCCCAGGACGAGAGTGTTTTGGACCTGACGGAGAATTAATAGACGTAGGTGTAATAGATCATTGGAATAACGAAGCTGATGGATTACGTGATGACCAAGATGCTTTAAACGAGTTTTACAGACAGTTTCCACGAACTGAAGAACACGCGTTTAGAGATGAAACAAAAAATAGTATATTTAACCTTGTTAAAATATACGAGCAGATAGATTACAACGAAGAAGCTACAAGCTCTGCAGCTGTAAACGTTGGAAACTTTCAGTGGGCTAACGGTGTTAAAGATACTACAGTAAGCTTTTATCCAGATCCTAATGGTAGGTTTAAAGTAAGCTGGGTACCAACAATGAATATGCAGAATAGAGTAGTTATTAAAAATGGAATAAAATATCCAGGTAATGAACACATTGGTGCTTTTGGCTGCGACAGCTATGATATTAGTGGTACTGTAGATGGTAGAGGATCTAAAGGAGCTTTACATGGACTAACAAAGTTTTCAATGGAAGATGCTCCACCAAACCACTTTTTTTTAGAATATATAGCTAGACCACAGACCGCTGAGATATTTTTTGAAGATGTATTAATGGCGCTAGTATTTTATGGCATGCCACTACTTGCAGAGAACAATAAACCAAGATTACTTTACTATTTAAAACGTAGAGGTTATAGAGGCTTTAGTATGAACAGACCTGATAAAGTTTGGAACAAATTATCGGTAGCAGAGCGCGAAGTGGGAGGTATCCCTAACTCGAGTGAGGATATAAAACAAGCCCACGCTGCTGCTATTGAAATGTATATAAATGATCACGTTGGTCATAAAGGTAATGGTAATTATGGTAATATATATTTTAACGAAACATTATTAGACTGGGCTAAGTTTGATATAAATAAACGTACAAAGTTTGATGCGGCTATTAGTTCTGGTTTAGCAGTTATGGCTTGCAATAAAAACTTATATAGACCACACGCAGAAAAAGTAAAAAAAGCATTAAACATAAACGTTGCTAGATATAGCAATAACGGCAATAATTCAAAATTAATTAAACAATGAATACAGCAGGAATAATTAGTAATTATTTTCCAAGTCAAGCTGTTAGTGATCTTGAAAAGATAAGCTATGACTACGGTTTAAAAATAGCAAAAGCTATTCAACAAGAATGGTTCCATGGTGGTACTAATTCAGGAACAAACTATAGCACTGGCTCTAGATATGCTGGAAATCAAGCAGATTTTCACAGATTAAGATTATATGCTAGAGGAGAGCAAGGTATACAAAAATACAAAGATGAGCTTTCAATTAATGGTGATTTAAGTTATTTAAACTTAGACTGGAAGCCTGTACCTATTATACCTAAGTTTGTAGACATCGTTGTTAATGGTATTGCAGAAAGAACTTACGATATATCTGTTACAGCGCAAGATCCATTTGGAGTTGAGAAAAGAACTCAATACTTAGAGGATTTAATTATGGATATGGAGCAGAAAGATATTAATGAGTTTGTTCAAGATAACTTTGGAATAAACGTATTTAATACTAATCCTGATACACTTCCGCAAAACTCAGAAGAATTAGATCTTCACATGAAGTTAAGCTTTAAGCAGTCTGTTGAGATTGCTGAAGAGCAGGCTATAAATGTTTTAATGGAAGGTAACAGATATGAGCTTATAAAGAAAAGATTTTTTTATGACTTAACTGTTTTAGGTATTGGTGCTGTTAAAACAGGATACAATACTTCTGAAGGTGTAACAGTAGATTACGTAGATCCAGCTAACTTAGTTTATTCTTATAGTGAGTCACCTTATTTTGAAGACGTTTATTATGTTGGTGAAGTCAAACACGTTCCTTTAAACGAATTAGCAAAAGAGTTTCCTCACTTAGGACAAACTGACTTAGAAGAAATATCTAAATCTTCAAATAGCTACTATAAATCATACAACAGACAAGACGATAAAGATAATAATATTGTTCAGGTTTTATATTTTAATTATAAAACATATATGAATGATGTTTACAAAATTAAACAAACTGCATCAGGTGCTGATAGAGTTATACAAAAAGATGATACTTTTAATCCTCCACAAGGTATGGAAGGAGAATTTGGTAGATTAGAAAGAGCTATAGAAGTTTTATATGATGGAGCTTTTATCATAGGTTCTGATAGATTACTCAAGTGGGAAATGTGTAAAAACATGTTACGACCAAAAAGTGATTATACTAAAGTTAAAATGAATTACTCTATTGTAGCTCCAAGAGTTTACAATGGTAAAGTAGAAAGTCTTGTTAGTAGGGTTACTGGTTTTGCTGATATGATACAGCTTACGCACTTAAAGCTACAGCAGGTTATGTCTAAGATGGTTCCAGATGGAGTTTATTTAGACGCTGATGGTTTAGCTGAAATAGATCTTGGTAATGGAACTAACTATAATCCACAAGAAGCATTAAACATGTACTTTCAAACTGGTAGTGTTATAGGTAGATCGTTTACTCAAGATGGAGATATGAATCCAGGTAAAGTACCTATTCAACCAATAGTAGGTACAGCTAATGGAAATAAAATTCAAGCTCTTATAGCAAACTATAATTACTACTTACAGATGATACGTGACGTCACTGGACTTAACGAGGCTCGTGATGGTAGTATGCCTGATAAAAATGCTTTAGTTGGAGTACAAAAGCTAGCTGCTGCCAATAGTAATACAGCAACTAGACATATATTACAAGCTGGTTTATTTTTAACTACAGAGGTTGCTGAGTCATTATCGCTTAGAATATCTGATATATTAGAGTATTCTTCTACAGCAGATGCTTTTATACACGCTATTGGTTCTCATAATGTAGCTGTACTTGATGAAATGTCAGAGCTACATTTATATGATTTTGGTATATTTATTGACTTATCTCCAGATGAAGAAGAAAAGATGAAGCTTGAAAATAATATACAGCAATCGCTGCAGGCTGGTAATATAGACTTAGAAGACGCTATAGATATTAGAGATATTAAGAACATGAAGCTTGCTAACAAAATGCTTAAGGTTCGTAGAGAACAGAAGATAAAAAGAGATCAAGCTATTCAACAGCAGAATATTGCTGCTCAAGCTAACGCTAACGCACAAGCTCAACAAGTTGCTGCTCAAGCTGAAGTTCAAAAACAACAAGCTTTAGTTAACATAAATTCTCAACTAGAAATGGTTAAGTTTCAAAATGAGATGCAAAAACAAAGCGAAGAAGTTAGAGCTAAAATGATGTTAATGGAAAAAGAGTTCCAATACAACATGATGCTTAGGAAAGCTGAAACTGACAACGTAAAAAACAAAGAAAACCAAAAAGAAGATCGTAAAGACGAAAGAACAAGAATACAAGCTTCACAACAAAGTGAGCTTATAGAACAAAGAAAGACGGGTAGTTCACCTAAAAACTTTGAATCCGCAGGTAATGATATACTTGGAGGTGGATTTAACTTAGGTGCATTTGAGCCTAGATAAACACTAATTTTTTATATTTTATATTATGGAACAAGAAATGGAAAACGTTGAAGAAACTCAACAAGCAGAAGAAACTAAATTTGAAACAGCTGATGATAGTTCAGTAATCAAAGTAGACTTAAATAAACCAATAGAAGATGAAAAGCCAGAAGAAGAGCCAACAGCAGAAGCTGAGACTAGCACAACTGACGACGCAGGAGTGGCTGGAAGCGATGAAAGTACCGAGCCCACACAAGAGCAAGAAGAAGTACAACCGCAAGAAGAAGTACAAGGAGATGTACCAGTATTAGAAGAAATAAACGAAGAGCAAGTTGAAGAACAGGTTGAAGAACTTGTAGAGGAAGTTGAAGAAGCTATAGCTGAAGCTCAAGAAACTGGCGAGCCTTTACCAGAAAATATTCAAAAGCTAGTTGACTTCATGAATGAGACTGGTGGAGACTTAGAAGATTATGTGCGATTGAATCAAGATTATTCTGATATGGATAATTTAACAGTATTGCAAGAGTATTATAAAATAACAAAACCTCATCTAGACGCTGAAGAAAGAGCTTTCTTAATGGAAGATACTTTTAAATATGATGAAGAGATAGATGATGACAAAGAAATAAGAAAAAAGAAAATAGCCTTAAAAGAGCAAGTTGCCGAGGCTAAAGCCTACTTAGACGGGCAAAAGTCTAAATATTACGAAGAGATTAAAGCTGGTTCAAAGTTAACTTCTGAACAACAGAAAGCTATGGACTTTTTTAATCGATACAATAAGAAGTCTCAAGAAAATGAGAAGCGTAGTAAAAAAGCTACTGATGTATTTATGCAAAAGACTAACAAAGTCTTTAACGACGATTTCAAAGGTTTTGAATATAAAGTCGGTGATAAAAAATACAGAGTAAACGTTAAAGATGCTGACAAAATAAAAAGCAAGCAAGGCGACATTAATAACTTCATCAAAAAGTTTTTGAATGAGCAAGGTACAATGGAAGACGCTGCTGGTTATCACAAGTCTCTTTACACAGCTATGAATGCTGATGCTATAGCTAAACATTTTTACGATCAAGGTAAAGCTGATGCTGTTAAAGACAGTGTGGCTAAAGCTAAGAACGTAGACATGAATCCTAGACAAGAACATAGAGCTTTTAAACCTCAAGATGGTTTGAAGTTTAAAGTTTTAGGGGATACAAAAAATAGAGACTTTAAATTTAAAAAACGAAAATAAATTACTAACCCATTTAAATTAATATAAAAATGGCAATTACAAGTGCAAATGGTATAGATGCAGCTCCAAGACAAGTGGCGCTAGCAACTAACTATATCGATTTTACAACTGCTGCAACTGAAGGTTGGGCACAGCAGTACTTACCAGACCTTATGGAAAAAGAAGCTGAGGTTTACGGTAAAAGAACAATTTCAGGTTTCTTAGCTCAAGTTGGAGCAGAAGAACCATCAATGAGTGATAGAGTTGTTTGGTCTGAGCAAGGACGTTTACACTTAGCATACACTGCAACATGTGAAGATGCTGTAGGTGGTAACGACGATGCTTCTGACAACAGATTTACAGTTATTAACGACGTAGATGGAAACGCTATTGCTGCTGGTACTCACGGTATCCGTGTTGGTGACACAGTTTTAGTTTCTAACGCTTCTCTTACATTGAGAGGTTATGTTAACCAAGTTAATGCTGCTGACAACAACTTAGAGATTCTACCTTATGGTGCTGCTAACTTTGATACTGCAGGTTTCTCTGATAGCGCAGGTGCTGGAGCATACCGTATCTTAGTTTACGGTTCTGAATTTGCTAAAGGTTCTGCTGGTCGTACTTCAGCTAACTCTCCAAACTTTGTTTCTCACCAAAACAAGCACATCATCCTAAAAGACTTCTTCGAAGTTGCTGGATCTGATACTGCTCAAATTGGTTGGATTGAAGTTGCTGGTGAAGCTGGACAAAACGGATATTTATGGTATTTAAAAGCTGAAGGTGACACTCGTTCACGTTTTGCTGACTACCTTGAAATGTCTATGATGGAGTCTGAGTTCGCTGCTGCTGCGTCTGTTGTTGAGAACACTGGTTTAGGATTAACTGCTTCTACTACTGGTATTGATGCTGGTACTGAAGGTTTATTCGCTGCAATCGAAGCTAGAGGTCACCAAACTACTGGTATTACTGGTGTTAATGCTGCTACTGATTTAGCTGAATTTGATGCTATCTTAGCTGTGTTTGATCAAAACGGTGCTATCGAAGAAAACATGATGTTTGTAGATCGTTCAACTAGCTTAGCTATGGATGATATGCTAGCGTCTATGAACTCTTACGGTGCTGGTGGTACTTCTTACGGAGTATTTGAAAACGACGAAGATATGGCGTTGAACCTAGGTTTCTCTGGATTCCGTAGAGGTTCTTACGACTTCTATAAGTCTGACTTTAAATACTTGAACGACGCTGGAACTCGTGGTGCTCTTAATGACACTGTTACTAACATTCGCGGAGTTGTTGTTCCTGCTGGTACTTCATCTGTTTATGATGAAATGTTAGGTAGAAACATTAAGCGTCCTTTCCTACACGTACGTTACCGTGCTTCACAAACTGATGATCGTAGAATGAAATCTTGGATCACTGGTTCTGTTGGTGCTGCAACTATCGGAGATGATGTGATGCAAGTTCACTATTTATCTGAAAGATGTTTAATCACACAAGGAGCTAATAACTTCATGTTGATGAACTAATATTTGATTAAGGTCGAGGGCTTCGGTCCTCGATCTTTTTTTTAATTTTTTATTATATTATATTATGGCAAAGAAAAAAGAAACAAAAGTTGAAGTAGAACAACCTGAGGTTAAGTTCACTAACGAAATGAAAGAAGTGGTTATTGAAAAACCACAACCAAAAAAAGCAGAGTGGGAAGTTAAAGATAGAATGTACTATCTAAAAAACGGTAAAACTCCACTAACTTATTTAATTAGAGGTAGTAATATATTTTGGTTTGATGAAGAAAAAGGTCACGAAAGAGAGTTAAAGTATACGTCTAATCAAAGAACTCCGTTTGTTGATGAAATGAAAGGTGATCAAAGATTAGAACATATCATATTTAAAAACGGATCTCTTCATGTTCCAAAAAATAAAACCGTATTACAAAAGCTTTTATCTTTATATCACCCACATAGAGATCAACTTTTTGAAGAATACAAACCTGTAGCTAAAGCTGCTTTAGAAGTTGATTTACTAGAATTAGAAGTTGATGCTTTAATGGCGGCTAGAAACCTAGACATAGATACAGCTGAAGCTGTTATGCGTGTAGAGATGGGTTCTAGGGTTACAGAAGTTAGTTCTAAAGAACTTAAAAGAGATTTACTTATATTTGCTAAGAAAAATCCTTCTTTGTTCTTAGAGTTAGTTAATGATGAAAACGTTCATCTTAGAAACTTTGGTATTAAAGCAAGAGAACAAGGAATCATTGATTTATCAGATGACCAAAGAACTTTCTCTTGGGCATCAACTGGTAGAAAATTAATGACAGTTCCTTTTGAAGAACACCCTTACACTGCTTTAGCAAACTGGTTTAAAACAGATGAAGGTATGGAGATTTTCTCCAACATAGAAAAGCGATTTAACGCGTAATTATCTTATGGTAGAGCAGCCACTCTATTATAGGGTGGTTGCTTAACTATAAAAAAATATTTAAATGGCGGTAAACATAAATACAGTATATCAAAGAGTTTTATCAATAGCAAACAAAGAACAAAGAGGATATATTACTCCGCAAGAGTTTAACATACTCGCTAATCAAGCTCAGATGGATTTATTTGAGCAATATTTCTACGATAAAAATCAGTTCAGTAGAGGTAGAGGTCACGAAGACTCTCACGTTGACCCTATAGATATAATTGATAAAAAAATAAGCTCTTTTGAAGTTTTTGATCACACACTACCAGCTTATGCTAGTAACGTGTGGACTTACCCAACTGACCTTTATAGAGTTTCTAGTGTTAGACATAATGAAAAAGTTTGTAGTAGAATATCGCTAAAACAGTTTGGTTTAATAAAATCACAACCACTTCTTAAGCCATCAAGAATCAATCCAGTTTACGTAGAAACACCTACTGGTTTTAAAATATACATAAGTGCTTCAGGCGTAACAACAGAGGTCACATCTGGATCTGTTTCTAAAATTGATTATATAAAAACACCTACAGATGTGTCTTGGGGTTACAATGTTATACTTGGTAAAGCTATGTATAACGCTAGTACAAGTACTAACTTTGACATGCATGACAGCGAAGAAGTTAATTTAGTTAATAGAATATTAGTTTTAGCTGGAATTGCTTTAAAAGATTTAGGCTTATTTAAGTCAGCTAGCAATGAAGAAGTTAAAGATATTCAACAAGAAAAACAATAGTAAATGGGTTTATTAGACGCAACAACTGGAGCATCATATTATGGTAGTAGTGATTTAGGAAACTATCAGTTTACTTCTTTAGAAAATATTATCAACGCTTTTCAGGTTATATACGTTGGAGAGGGTAAGTTGATAGAAAAAGCTAGTAGACTTGATATTGCGTTTCACGCTCAAAGAGCTTTACAAGAATTAAGCTTTGATACTTTTAAATGTACAAAAGCTTACGAAATAGTAGTGCCATCAACTTTGAAAATGCCACTACCTCAAGATTATGTAAACTATGTTAAGTTAACTAGAGTAGATCAAGCTGGTGTAGAATTAGTTTTGTATCCAGCTAGAATAACTAGTAATCCATCAAACATAGCCCAAACTACAACCCCAGGTGATGCGCCATTTTATGAATTTACAGGTGATGAGTTAGTGTTAACTACAGATTCTGATACTTTAGATGCTTACGATTCACATACGCCATCTACAAACCAAAGTGTTTACAATGATGACACTTGGGATTATATAGATGGATCAAGATTTGGTTTAGATCCTCAGTACGCTCAAACTAATGGATCTTTTTATATCGATGACAATAGAGGCTTTATACACTTTAGTTCTAATATAAATGGATCTACTTTAACATTAAAGTATATTAGCGACAGCTTAGGTACTGATGCTGAGATGAAGGTTCACAAGTTTGCTGAAGAAGCTATGTACAAGCATATAGCTTATGCAATTACTTCTAACAAGTTTAACTTTCCAGAATACGTAGTGCAAAGATTACGTAAAGAAAAAATTGCGGCAACAAGAAAAGCAAAGCTTAGATTATCTAATATCAAGCTAGAAGAAATAACACAAATACTTAGAGGAAGCTCTAAACATATTAAACATTAGCATATGCCAGAGTTAAAGCATAATTTTCTAAAAGGTCGAATGAATAAAGATCTTGATGAACGTCTAGTACCTAATGGCGAATATCGAGATGCTTTAAATATAGAAATATCTACTTCTGAAGATTCTAATACAGGTGCTGTACAAAATGCTAAAGGTAATGTAAAAGTTACGGATTTAGATTATGATGGTAATGCATTCATGAATCAATCGTTTTCACAAAATGCAATAACAGTTGGATCTAATGCTGAAGAGTCTATTGATTGTATTTTTAATTTTATACATTTAGCTAGTGATTTTGAAGAAAAACTAGTAAGTGACGTTGGCTATGGCACAGCTATTGATGTAGGTGTTAGATCTGATGTTATCACTAAGTTTGATATTGATAAAAATAGAGAGTCTGGAATAACAACTCCTATAGTTGTAGATGTTTTTGAAGTTAGACATCAAGCTAAAGGCGACCAACCAACTGTAGGTGAAATTCCTTCTGGAAATTTTGAAACAGAAATTTATAGTAATTTTCTTGGCACACCTGTATATGGTCCCAAAGGAATTAGAAAAGGTATGAGAGTTGAAATTTACAACCCTGCTACCGGGATGTCTGCTTATGCGGCTGGAGATGAAGTTATGATAACAGACATACATTACGATCCTGATCCTGCTTTTGTAAAACTTTTTACAACAATACCGGTAAACTCGTTAACTTGGACAGTAAACAGTCACTCTAACTTTAATTTTGTTTGGAGATATACTTCTAAAAGAATATTAAACTTTTTAAATGGATCTACAGAAACAGAGTTAAATACTGAAAATACTCCTTCTTCAAAAACTCCTTTTAACAACATAATAACAGGTATAAACTATATAGATAACATACTTTTCTATACAGACAATAGGAACGAACCTAAAAAAATAAATTTAGAATATTTTAATTCTAAAACTAGTCTTTTTACAGGCACTGTCGATGCTGATATACAAAAACATTCAGTAGTTTCAACATCTAGTAATTCACCAGTTCAATTTAAAGAAGAACACATAACAACAATAAGAAAAGCTCCAAGATTAGCTCCTAAAGTTATAGAAACAAGATCTGGTGGTACTAATACTTTTTGCACTGTATTAGAAGATGGAAGTTATCCTTTTCCTCTTTATTTTCCTTATAATAATCAGCAACCTGCTACTACTGGTAATGTTACTATAGCTAATATAGATTCAGCGGGTGGAGGAGCACACTATTTTGAGATTCAAACAGTAGATGACAATGGTGATTCTGTTTTTATGCAATGGGAAGATGGTGCTGAAGTAATCTTAACAGGTCAAAGTACTGGAACTATAGCTGTAGCACAAGTTTATGCATCTGGAGTTGTATTACCAAACACTACTGTAGATAATTGGATTTTGATTATAACAGATATTAATGTTGGATATTTTCCTTTAAATTCTAGTGGTGATCAACAAACTGAAATAAATGTTACTGATGCTCCGCCAGCAGAAAATTGGTTTGCAGAGTTAAAAAGTAAAAATATCTTAGAAGAAGATGCTTTTATTTTCTTTTCTTATAGATATGTTTATGATAACGGTGAAAAATCAAACTTAGCACCTTACTCTCAAGCTGTTTTTTTACCTAGAACATACTCTTATAATAATACTACTGGCTTAAATAACGGTATGGCTAGCTCTATAGAAGAAATAACTGTTTACGACTTTGTAGAGCAATCAACACCTGACCAAGTTGAATCTATAGATCTTATATATAAGACTTCTGCTTCTGAAAATCCTGTTATATTTAGAAGTGTTAAAAGAAATGACCTTGAGTTTTTTAGTACGCTAGGTGGTAAAAACAGTGGAAAAATAACTGTAGACTCTTCTATTTTTGGAACAACTTTACCAACTAAACAGCAAATAAGACCTTTTGATGCAGTTCCTAGAAAAGCTTTGGCTCAAGAAATATCATCTTCAAGAGTTCTATATGGAAACTATGTAGAGAATTATGATTTAAAAGACTATGCTGGTGGCGAAATAGTTCCTAATCATGAAAATTCTTATAAAAGTATTCCAGGTGGTACAGCTGATTCGGTTGGTATAGTTACATCTGCTGGAGCTAACAGTGTTAATATAAATAATAATTCTTTTCCAACTTGTGGTTCTTTAAACAACTCTCCTTTCACAACCTACAAAAGACATTTAGGCAATACTACATCTAACGGTAGTTTTCTACAGACTAACTTTCTAGAGTCTACTTGTCCTATATTAGCAAATATTCAAGCTACAGATCAACCTATGTTAAATGTTGATAGTGGCAACTATGTTAGAGTTGACTTTAATCACACTCAAGCAAACTGGAGCTCTACTCAATACGAGTATCAAGTACCTGTTGTACCTGGTAGTAGTACTCAGTTTTTTAATATAAACTCTACGATTTCTCCTCAGTTTGAAATAGTGCCTGATGAAAAAGCTGATAAGTGTATAGTTGGATTTAGAGCTGAACTTGTTCATAGAAAAGCAAACGGAAGTAATGTTATATTAGATACAACTGAGCAAGAAAAAACAGATAGCGACAATAAAAATACATACAACATCAAAATGGGTGTTCGTAGCTTAAGCTCTAACAACGTAGCTGCTCAAGCCGGAGATTCATTTTATGTAAAAATTAAATATAACACTAGCGTTAAGTCTAGAAACATGGGTGCTAATATAGTTGACGAAATAAGAGTTTCTGTAAATCCAGTAAGTGGAAGTGAAGCTACCTTTCACGTCGTTAGTCTGCAAACTGTTTCTGATAGTGAAATTTTACCACAAAATTTTCCTGGTAAATCTATAAAATCAGATCAATCTTATCAACTAGGAGTTGTATATGGAGATTACTACGGTAGAGAAAGTACTGTTTTAGTTGATGAAAAAAATATTATTAGTATACCAAAATCAGCTAGTGATGGAATAAATACATTGGTAGCAGAAATAAAAAATAACCCACCAGCTTGGGCTGATTATTTTAAACTTTACATCAAAGAGATAGCTCCAAAATACTACAACATGACTATGTGTAGCGCTTATCCAGCTGATTTAAATGATGGTATAACTACTTTTGGAGCTGTTAGTAACGCTTGGTTAAGTTTTAATAGTAGTGATTCTAGTAAACCTGAAGTAGGTGATGATTTAATTCTTAAAAAAGCACACGGTAGTAACGTACCAGTGCATTCAGACGCGGCTAAGTATAAGATATTAGCTATTGTAGATACCGCTACAGATGATGGTGCAGGTAATGGTTTTTCTATAGACGGATTTACTTTATTAAACGCTACTTTTGAAGATGTTAATGGTAAGTTTTTTGTTAAAATTGAAGCTGATTCAGACTTTGATGATCAGATTGGTAATATTATAACTCCTGGTGAAGAAATATTTAATGGAGCAGTTTTTGAATTACGTAAAAAAAGAGCGGTAGACTTAGGTCTTTTTCACGAAGCTTCTAGAGCATATCCACTTAGACTAACAGACGAAACGTGTTATCACTATATTAATTTTGCTGACCGTGTTAAAATATTATCTTCAATTCCATACAACGCTGCTAATAATTATACTGGCACAGATATTGGAGACTTCAACGATCTTGATTTAACAGTACTAGATGTTAGAGGTGCTAAGACTTCTGGAATAGCCAACATAAATAATCACGCGTTAAACTCTAATGGATTAGTTGTTATAACACTTAGCGATACACCTTCTGTTCTTCCAGGTCAAATAACTGGATCTATTGTTTCTTTTATACACCCTATCAAAGGGTTTACGTCTGCAAAAGTTATAGACGTTGTTGGTGATTTATTATATGTTAAACAACATACTCATTACCAAAACAATATATTAGATGGAAATATTTGCTTACCTATAGGTCTTAATTGGTGGAACGTAATATCTTTTAGAAACGGAGTGGAATCTGATACTATTAAAGATGATTTTAATTCAGATACTATTTATAGGTATACTACAAGTGGAAAATTGAGCGGTTTTGAGCAGTCTATGCAAAATCCAGATTACAAAGAAGTTAGAAAAGCTAACTCAATAATATTTTCCGAGCTATATAATAAGTCTATTGGTAGTGGTTTTAATGAGTTTATACAACAAGAAGATATTATTAAAAAAATAAATGATGAGTACGGTAGTATTCAAAAACTTTTTACTAGAAATGGTGATGTAGTTGTTTTTTGTGAAAACAAAGTATTAAGAGTTTTATCTAGTGGTAAAGATGCTTTATTTAATGCCGATGGTAATATACAAACTGTTTCTTCTAAAAACGTTTTAGGTCAAGCAATACCTTACTTAGGTGATTATGGTATATCAACAAACCCAGAGTCTTTTGCTGCAGAAGAATATAGAATATATTTTGCTGATGCTAAAAGAGGAGCTGTGTGTAGGCTTTCAAGAGATGGAATAACTCCGATCTCAGAAGCTGGTATGAAAGACTTTTTTAATGACCACTTAAAGCAATCTCAAGCTATTGTTGGTAGTTATGACGGAAAGAAAAATGAGTATAATGTAGTAATACATGAAATCATAGATCCTAATAACTCTAAAAATGTTTACAACTTAGGTTACAAAGAAAACGTTAAAGGTTGGACTAGTTTTAAATCTTTCATTTATGAAAGTGCTGTAACTATATCTAACTCTTATTATACTTTTAAAAACGGATTACAATATATACATCATCCAGATAATTTAAGTTTTACTTATTGTAATTTTTATGGATCAAATTTTAGTTCTTCTATAACAGATATATTTAACGAAACTAGCTCTACGGTAAAGTTGTTTAAAACACTAAACTAT
>Ga0208157_1000392_pt1 | contig 24639 bp, 35 predicted proteins | sample 5_EtaG_FD_184077 | JGI IMG/M metagenome (GOLD analysis project Ga0208157, IMG submission 184077) | Marine viral communities from the Subarctic Pacific Ocean - 5_ETSP_OMZ_AT15132 metaG (SPAdes) (version 2) | ecosystem: Environmental > Aquatic > Marine > Oceanic | place: Pacific Ocean | collected...
CGTAACCAATATAAGTTCCACCTTCTGTTTGAGCGTGTTGGGCAGTTGTACCAGCATTATAACCAACCGCAACCATATTATTTGTAGTAGTTATAGAATCTAAAGCATTTGCACCTATTGCGACATTTTTGCTACCAGTTGTAATCGCTTTTAATGCATCTTTACCGATTCCAGTATTGTTTGCATTAGCATTATTAGATACACCCTTACCAGCCTCATAACCAATATAAGTATTATTGCCACCAGTATTATTTCCATAACCAGCGTTATAGCCGAAGCCAACATTTGCAGAACCACTTGAATTTAATCTTAATGCATTGTAACCAACCGCGGTCATAAAAGCTTGTGTGTTTGTCAATAAACAACTTTGCCCTACCGCAGTATTATAATTACCACTAATATTTGAAGCTAATGCTCCACCGCCTATTGCTACATTAGATGTAACTGTTGTGCCAACATTTAAGGCTTGATAACCAACCGCTACATTTGAAGAACCAGCTGTAATAGATTTTCCTGAATGGTAACCTACTGCTACATTATTTGCACCTGAAGTAAGAGCTTTAAGAGATTCTCTACCTATTGCTACACTATTACTAGTTTGCGTAGTTTGTAATGCTTGGTAACCGATAGCAACATTATGGTCAGCACTATCACTATTAACTAAATTCATAGTTTGATAGCCAATGGCAACATTCATATCCTCTCCACCATCAGCAGATGACATTGTGCTTTGTCCTATTGCTACATTACTATTGCCAGTTGTTATAGATAATAAAGCACTTTTACCTATCGCAATATTTTCTGTTCCGCTTGTAAGAGATGCTAAAGCACTAACTCCCAATCCTACATTTCTGGCTCCAGTTGTGATTGCAGTTAATGATTGATAACCAACTGCAGTATTATCAGTATGCGATTGACCACTAGCACCTTTCATTGCCTCATTTCCAATTGCAGTATTTTTAGTACCAGTTACATTATTATAACTTGCACTATAACCCATAGCAACATTATTAGCTATTTGTCCTTCTACAGTTAGATTTCCAGCATTTTGAGAATAAAGACCTATTGCAATATTTCTTTTTCCAGCAGTATTAGTATATAATGATTGAGTACCAATCGCAATATTTTCACTAGCAACAGTTCCACTATATGATGCACCTCTGCCTATTCCAACATTTTCAGTTCCAGTAGTTAATGAATATAAAGCTTCATGACCTATTACAGTATTATTTCCACCAGTTGTAACTGCAGTAAGTGCTTTATATCCTACTGCTACTGAACTACTTGCAGTAAAAGCTGAACCATCACTTGATTTTGTTGCTCCTCCTAGTGAGGCATAACCTACTGCTACATTATTTTTAGCAGTATTGTTTGCAACTGTATCATCTCCCCCTGACATCGCTAAAGCTCCAATAGCAGTATTATTTTCTCCAGCTCCACCGCCACCAGTTGTTCCTAATTTTTGTAATGTGTATGCACCTACTCCAGTATTATAATTTAATAAAACATTTAAGCCTGCTTGATACCCTAAAAATGTTCCATCAGTTCCAGTTGCACTGTTTTTAGCAGATTGATACCCAATAGATGTATTTCTAGCACCTGAAGTAAGAGCTTTAAGAGATTCATATCCAATAGCTACTGTACCATCTGCACCTGATGTGGTTGCTCCGTAAACGGCGTTTGAACCTATTATTACTGCTTTATCAATATCATCTGAACCAAATCCAGCTAAAGCACCTACGACAGTATTATGAGAACCAGTAAATCCACTTGTTCCATTTAATGCTAAAGTTCCAACTAAGGTATTACTAGAACCATCAGTATGTTGACCACCAGCCGAAGCACCTACAAATGTTTGATTTACAAAAGCGTTTCCTGAATCGTATTTACCACCAGCAAAATATCCTACAAATGTTGCTCTTTGACCATTAGTCATTAATTCACCAGCACCACTACCAATAGCAACATTTCTACTAGCATTTCCATCTGTAGCAATTTTGTTAAAGGCATTTTGTCCTATTGCAACTATATGACTAGCGTTAGTTCCTTGCGACATTGCTTGATAACCAATAAAAACACAAGCATAAGGTGTAGTTAATGCTGAACCCGCTTGATATCCCAATCCTACATTATTACCACCAGTTGTAAGAGCTTTTAATGACTGAGTTCCTACGGCAGTATTGCTTGAACCCGAAGATGCATTCCACAAAGATTGAGCTCCAACGGCTACATTATTACTGCTAGTAGCACTTCCATTTGCTCCTTTTAAAGCATAATAGCCAACCGCTACATTATTGCCACCAGTAGTATTTTCAGATAAAGACCTCCATCCGATAGCAACATTGCCAGTTCCAGTAGTAGTGTCTAACCCCGAATCTTCACCATAAAAAGCGTTTTGCTGAGAACCATTTATTAAAGAATTACCAGCAGATTTTCCAAATATTGTATTTGATGAACCACTATCATTATTACTAAGACTAATGCGAGAGTTGGCATCAAGTATAAATGAGAAATTTGAAGTACTAGATTCTCGCATAAACTTAATTACACCATTATCAAATAGAATACCATTCTCAAAATTACCAGCACTTGTATTATACATTATTCGAGCTTGACCACCAGTTAAAGTCATATCGGGGTAAGTATTTGCACCTTCAAAGGCTACATCAGCTCCACTTGAACCTCCAAACTTGACACCTCCAGCGTTTGTAACCATTAATCTCATAGATGAATCAGTAAGATTATAAATGTAATATCCTAATGTACCTGAACCTATTTGCCAATCTTCACTAGTGCTATTCGCTCCAGTAAATTTTATAAATGTTCCATCTCCATTATTTGTGTTATGTAATTGCAGTAATTGTCCATTAGCTACATTTGAGCTAATGTGCAATGGATGACTAGGCGAGGTTGTGCCTATGCCAACTCGCTGACTACTATCAATTCTAATTGCATCAGTAGAGCCAGTTTGAATTTGGATATAACTTGACTGTCCTAATATTCTTGTACCTCCACTCCATACAAGATAATTATTATCAGATAATCTTATATTTCCATTTACATGAAGAGCTTCACTAGGCGAAACTGTTTTAATACCAACTCTACTTGTGTATCCACCACCACCACCTATTTTTAATACAGGATTATTTGTGGTTTGGTCATTGAAAAAAGTGATATCTCTATCACTACTACTAGCATGATGTGCTAAATTTGGGCCAAATTGAATCCATTTTCTTTGATATACCCTACCATTAGTATCGTGAAATCCATGTATAGCATCTGATACTCTTAAAGTACCATGAACATCTAAATTATGGTCAATGTCTAGTGTACCGATGCCAACTTTACCATCATCAGTAATTCTTAATTTTTCAGAACCAGCAGTCCAAAAAATAAAATCATCTGAAGAATGGTCGTATCTTATCATTCCTCTACGTTCTGCACTTGATGCACTTGTACCATCTCCAAAATGAATATTACCAGTATTACTTGTTCCAGTAATAATACTTAAACCCGCACTACCAGCTTCTTTAATAACTAAATTAGTTGCACTTGTTCCATAATCAAGAGGTGAGGTTGTGCCTATGCCAACTGACCCAGTAAATGCTGAAACTGGAGCGACACCATCTCCCTTTAAAACTAAAATATCGCTATAAGCACCACTACCACTACTAGTATTGTATGTTTTAAATGCGTGTTTAAGAAATACAGAATAAGTAAGAGTATTTTGTGTATTTCCATGAATAACATTTTTATTAAGGTCTGCTGTTTCTCCAAATTGAAACACATCATTTACAAAAGACTTTCCACCAGCATCAAGTCTTATTTTTTCTGCACCCGAACCATTAAATAATTTTAAAGCAACATTATCACCACTATCGGTATCAATCCTAAAAGCAGTATTGCTACCATTATCTTGAACACCTTGTATGTAATCTTTATTTGAGCCAGTTGGTTGTTGAATAGTTAAAGCATAATTGCTGTTAGGCGAAATTGTGCCTATACCAATACCGCTATTAGTAATTGCCATTCTATTAGCATTATCAGTTCTAAATCTTATAAAGTCACTTGCTTCATCGCCTTGAATAGCCACTCTTCCTTTATTAGCATCTGTAGTTGCAAATGTTAAAATTTGTTGATTATCAAGTCTTATATTACCAGCAGAAATATCTAGCTTTTCTACTGGTGAGGATGTGCCAATACCAACATTAGTATCTTGCACAACCATAGCAAGATTGTTATCTGCTGTAAATTCTAATTGAGTTTGTTTAAATTGTAAAAAAGTGTCATTGGTTATATCACCAATTTTTCTGTTTGTAGCATTACCAGTATCAATATTACCAGTACTAAAAACAGCATTTCCATTTACAACTTGAAATGCACCTCCAGCATCGTCTGCCCATTCTACACTAGTACCATTAGCCGAAACTTTAAGCACCTTCCCCGAACTTGGGGAAGATGCTATCTTGTTGGCTTGTTGCAGGGTTTCTGCTAATTCACGCCACGCCATTTGTTAAGCACTCACTTGTGCTGAACTCGCTTTATCAGCCTTTTTATTGCTCTTGTCAGAAGACTTTATCATTGACTGATAACTTTCTCCTAGTTTTTCAAGAACACCTTGAGCAAACGCAGAATCCTTTGCTTGGATACTTGTATTTGCTATAGCCTGAATTACGAATTCCATCTCTTGTTGAGTTAACTTACTCATGTTGCATTCTCCTATTTGTGGTTAAGGCCTCCAAACTTTGAAGACCCCTATTGCACTATCAAATACTATATCACCAGCACCGCCAGTGAGTGTATTTAATTCTGTTGTTGTTTTAGTTGGCAGTCTAAATGAACCTTGCCTTACGTCTAATGCCTTACCTGCTGGTATTTTTAAAGTTGAAGTAGAAAGTTGTATTGCAGAAGCAACTCCTTCGCCATCAGCAACTGTTTTTAATGAAGATTCTAAACCTTGATTATCTGTTCCAGAATTAACTGTTAATATATCTTTGTAAGTATTTTTTATTTGCTTGCCCGATAAAGACATTATATCCCCCTAAGTATTGAGTCTTGAGCAGTTATTGTTCTAATTTCACTGTTAGATAAACCTTGATAAGATTCTGCATTTTCCCAATTAGCAGAAACATCCCAGGTGTTTTCACCAAATATGTGAATATTTAACGCCCTTAATTCCATTATAATTCTGTTCCCATAATAACAACTGAAGTTTCTTCTGATTTATGAGAGTTAGCTTCTTTCTTACCTTCAGCGCATGCCATTTCAAATTTTCCAAGAAAATATTGCGCTTGTTTAATATCACCAGCTTTTTCATAACCATGCGCTATAGCCTTATAACATAACGCTTCGTGAAACTCTACAGGAATTACAGGGGATTCATTCATTCCTGTTTCTACTCTAACTGATGCACTATTCAATGCCCCATTAGCCACCCCAACAAAAGGAGAGTCATGTCTTGAGGCATGAATAGTTAAAGTTCCAGCTGTAGGCCCAGTCAAGTTCCCATTAGATTCATCTGCAATTGCAATAGCGTCTTTGTCTATCCAATATACTTTTGCCATTATATTGCATCCTTTTCTGGAGTACTTTGCAGTCTGCTAATTCTTTCATCATTAAAATAAACAATGTTAATTGAAACAATTTCATCGTCTATTTGATACCATCTTGTATTGGCAGTAATTGCTTTTGTAAATACTCCTCTTAAAATTTTTGTTTTCTTTGTAAATTCTCTTAATGCTTGATTTAAGTAAACTCTAGCTTCATTTTCTAACATTGCTGGATGATGCGTTCTTACAAGTTCAATCATCTGTTCTTGAGTTAAACCGTATCCATAACTTGTAGATGTTCCTGAAATTGTAGGGGAATTTGTTGTTGTTGGATTTGTTTGAGCCATTATTCAACCTCTTGAGATTGTTGTATAGGCATATCGGTTAATTGACTTAATTCAACCATATACATTTGATTTAAAACTTGCAATTCTCCTTGAACAACTTGAGCGAGTTCTACATCTTCATCTTCATGTAATAAAGTGTTCATTTTATGTTGAACTAATCTGACAGCTGAACCTAAAATAACTGCATATTCAGCTTGGTCTGGAAAATTTGCTATTGTTGTAGCTGTATTTAATATTGATGTTGGAATTCCTATAAAATACAATTGAGCTTTTATTGTATTTGTAGGGTCAGGTTTTACAAATAATTTTGCACCTGTAGCTGTTTGTCCTTCAATATAATAAACTGGGCTTGATTCAGTTGGTGCATATATACTATTTGAACTTGCACTCACTTTTGCTTTCATTTCTAAAGGAACCTCAACGCAACCTATTCCATTTCTTAATACTTTAGATATTTTTACGTTTGTAACAGAAGCTCCAGCATGGTCAGAAATCTCTAATACTATTGTATTTTGTTTTATTTGCTCATCAGATAAAACATCCAATACATTACGTGCTGATTGCAACAAGAAATTGTTCAGCATATCGGTGTATTCTGTTTCTTCAGCTGTAGTACTAAACGTACTTTTACCTGCTAAGTTTTCTATTTGTGTTCTAAAATTTGCCATTGTTCCTCGCAAGTGGGGAGCAGAAAGCGCCCCCCACTATTGTTATGTTTCCGTTGTTACGGAGTAACCATTAGGGCATGGCTTTCGAGTAACGAAATACCAATACCTTCATCAGACATATACTGGTCTTTAACACCATCATAGTCATTAGCCTGAATTGAGGCTTGAAACTGAGGCGCTCTGTATTGTGCGTGGAAAAGATTATCCGCATCCACAATAAGCATATGTTTGTTATAAGGGCCACGTAATGCAGGAGTTGGAATTAACTGGAGCATACCGTGAGGTGTTTCTAGCATTCTGTAATTGAATCCTAGTGTATCTCTTTTCATGTCTCCAAGATTAACTGTCCAACCTGAGTCTTTAGCCCAAGAACTAGTAGTTCCACTACCTTGCTTAGACCAATATCCCAATGCACCAGCACCTACAAACGCTTTTTTAACGCCTACAGTTGGTACATATTGGAATACTTTTTCCATTGCATCAACAAATTCACCATAAGTATCAATATCAGCTGAAGCAAATACGTTTTGAGCATCACCAGATGCTGTTCCGTATTCTTTTAAAGCAGTTATGATACCAGTAGTTGTTCTAACAGCTTTACCATTTTTATCAGATACAGCTTCTAAGTCAGAAAAACCGCCACTAATTCCTTTTGGATTAGAACCAAATAAGAAAGAGCGTTCTTTTTGTATTTTATGCTCTTGAGATTTCATTGTACGAAGTCTAGCTAACTCTTTTGACTCACCACGAAGCGATGCTTCAAGAAGAGTACCTGTGATTTCCAAAGGTGTTTTGAAAATCTGAGTAGAGTTATAGACAACGCTCAAGTCATCAGACCATGCTTCAGGAGAGTTTGTTCCCTCGCCTAATGCACTACCAACGATTAAAAAATGGTCATCATCATTACCATCATATGCATCGTCACTAATGTTCTTGAATTTAATCTCAACTGGGCTTGCAGAAGTATCAACAACTGTTATTAATACCTTACCTACTGAATCACCAGTTGGAGAACCACCACTATTTGCAAAAACATCACAAATAAGTCCTTCTAAATTATTTCCAAGTTCAATTCCTACTGGGCCATCAATATCAACTGCTGTTGCAAGTTCTGCACCACTAGCTACACTAGCAGGATTTCCTGCAAGTTGAAATTGTTGTTTTTGCCAAGGATTTCTGTGTTCAAACATTTTGAACGTAGGGTCGCTCATACCAGAAATTGTATTTTGATTTGCAATTACAGTGGTAAAAGGCGTTACATCAGTCCAAAGTTCCTTAACAACATTCGGCTTGATATAGAAATCCCTTCGGTCTGTGTAAAGTACTCCACTTCCACCAAGATTCTTGGCGCCTTGGGAGCTTGTTACTACGTTAGCCATAGCTAATTTCCTTTATCGTTTGTTCGCCATCAAACTCATATTGAACAAATCTTCATCTGTGTACTGGGGTTCTGCTTGACCAGAGGCAATACCTGCTGGAGTTGGAACCTTTGCCATTTCAGAACGACTTGCCATTGTTTGAGCTTTCTGTCGAGTAGCTACCTCTTGCTGTGAGGGGGCAGAACGCAACTTGTCTAGATTAACTAAATTATCTAGAGTAATAGAGTCAGGAGATGAATAGTATTCTACAAAAGCCTGTGCTTTTTCTGGCGTATAACCATACTCAGCAGTTAATTGACCTAGCATTGCATTTCTGCTTTGCTCTGCCTGATACTCAGACTGCCTTTTGGCAATCTCAGCTTCTTTTGCTTGTAACTGATTCATAGCAACAGCTTCACGCTGTTCTTGGTAGTCAATCATGCCATCACGAAAGTCTTCCATTGCTACTCTATATTTGTACGAGTCACTATCTGCATCCATTACAGATTCAGTAGCATCATAGTTAGTTGGTTTGGTTGGACGGGTTGGTTTCTGTGGTAATTCCACTGATTTCTCTTGCGAGGGAACCTGTGGGGTGTCACCAGAAAGTGAAGATGCAACATTTTTCAAAACATCAGGATTAGATTGGATATACTCCGCAATTGGAGCAATCTTTTCATATTCATTTAGTTTTTGACTCATAGTATCAAATTCACTTGCCTTTTGGTCGTACCGTGATTGCCAATATTGATAGCGCTGTTCTTCAGTGCCTTGTTCAATATTCTCTGGCGTTTCCTCAATAACATTGTTATCAAGGGGAGCTTCTGTTTCAAGCTCGATGGGGTCACTTACATCATTTGTCTCAGTTCCTTCGTCCCACATTAAATCATCTGATGGGATTGCTGGGTCTTCAACAGCAATGACTTCTTGTTCTTCAATCATCTTATATCCTTCTCCCTATTCGTTATGTAACGGCAACAGGGTTTTGTTGGTTTACTTCGATTTCCCTAGTTTCTTCTTTGACCTTGTTTAATTCATCTCCTAATCTCATTTCAAACATATTTGATGCCTGTTCTGTACGATTAGCTGATTTATTTAACTTGGTCTTGAATTTTTCGACTTCTACTCGCTTTCTATCGCTTGTAGATTCTCTTTGCGCTGTTTGGAGGTCTCCTTCCAGCGTTTTAATCTGTTCTTCTTGTTGTTGTACTTGCTGTTGTAACTGTTGCAACATGCTTGTTCTTTTTAGAACGCTTTCTGTATCTGCAACTTCTGTTTGCTCAAGTACTTCCTGCTGGTCTATAATTCCTTTTTCATATAGACTCATGTAATAATCAAATCTTGCCCATCTATTAGAAGGCAGTGTTCCACCACTAACAACTATTAAATCATATTGGCCAATAGTTACATCATTGACTCTGCCTATAATTTCATTTGTTATATCATCGTATATAGGGCTATTTAAAGTTGTTTCTCTTTCTGTACCATCAGGTTTCATTACTCGTATAATTTTTTCATCGGTATATGTTTGCTGTATTAGACTAACAATCACTCTACCCATTTGATTTAATGAGGCTTCAATGTCATCTAGTTTTGACTTAATTCTTCTTTGAGAATATTCATCTATCGCAACAGTTCCCTTGTAAGTACTAGGAGCTGAAGCTGGGTCACCATGTTGAAGTGGGTGAATGCCAAGAATATGATAAATGCTTTGTTTTGCATCTTCTCTGTTTTTGTAAAGTTCATTAGGTAGTGGAACTGGCCCAGCGACAACAGGTTGTCCTAACTCAGGGTCAAATTCAATTACGCCAGTACCAGCCCGTGACCATTCTTCCTCAAGTTGCTTTCTATTCATAGAACCTCTAGGAATAAGTAGCTTTGTATTTGTTGAAGAAGATGCGTGAGCTATTATAAGAGAAGTAATTTTATTAATGTACTCTTGAATAGGTTTGATAAATCTCACATCACTCATTGGATATGGATTACGATTATGTCTATTCATAACAGTTACAATTGGATATTCTCCAATGTCCATTATGTGCATAGCAACTAATACTCTGCCAATTGACAATACTCGTTTAATTCTATCGACTAAAACATTATTGCAAATAATAATGCCTTGTTCCATAAGCTCTTCATAGGAAACTGGAGCTAACTTTGTCTCTGAGCCAGGAATTGATTCTTCATGCTCTGGGCCAGCCATCATTTGAGGTTGCCCAGTTTGCATATCCATCATCATATGAAATACACCGCCAGTCTGTTCGTATATTTGCATTAATTGCTGAACTTCATATATGTCTGTTACAAAATTTGTTTGACCTTGAGTCTCCACGACCATAGCTGGTTGCTTTATAAAAGCTTGATAGTCTTCATCGTCATGTACATATTCTTGACCATTTGTTGTATCAAGACAATGCCAGAATGGAAGTTTTACTTTTTCGTATCTATCAATGATTTCATACGTTCTTACATTTGTTACATCATCTGTAATTGGCCCAACTTGCTGGTCTTCATTTCCTTCTCTGCTAGAGCCAGGATAACGCTCATTACTTGTTTGTGTCATTTGAGAAAGCAATGTACCCTTGTCTTTGCCTACTGGTTTATTAACAGAGGGGTACATTGTCTTTATTTGGTCTTCTGTAAAAAGTCTAGCAACCATAATATTGCTGGCATCTTTACAGAAGGGGTCTCTAGAGGAGGGGTCAATATATAAATCGAGAGGGTCAATGCTTTTTAAGCATACTTCTCCTCTACCAAAATCTTTCATAGGGTCTACATACGCTTGTAGTACACCCATGCCTTTTACATAATAATCATCAATGCATTGTTTTAATTCTGTATTCCCATTAGAGGTGTCCCAGATATAAGACATAACATCAGAAAAAATCCTACCAATCTTTGTATCACTATCATCACGACCTGTGGATTGAAACTTTGGTTTATTTGCAGTAAGTAAAGCTTTAGCTTGTTCAACTGCTGGGTGAATGACATTATCAACAATTGGAGATTGCGCCCTGTTTTTTAATATGTTTTGCTGTTTAGTTGTCCATTGAGAATTATTACGAAACTCATCATCTTCAACAGCTTGTTTAGCCCACGATTGACGATGTTCTTGATAATCGTCTAATAACTCTTCTGACTTTTGTACTTCTGGGTGAATTGGATGGGGCATTCTGGAGGCGAAATTCCAAAATGGCTATAGGGAACCTCTACGCTTTTATGCGATTAACCAGTCTTTTGCTCTATTAATAACTGATTTCTTTAACGCATGAGCCTCGACCACTTCGTGGTGAGGCGAATACGAATTTTTATTTGCGTAATATAAGCCGTCTAATAAATCATCGTGTTTTCCACGAGGGAACAAAGACAGCTCGTCTTTTAAATCTTGCATCGTATCTAATATGTGTACTTTTCCTCTGGAAAATATCGGTTGTAAGCTTTCCAGTCGTCTAGACTTACTGTTTCTTGGATTCTCTCGAATATTAAGCCCAGGAATAAATATGTTTTCTTCCTCACTGCGTTTAATAACATACTCTCGTAACATTTCTTGATAGCCAACACTTTCTATGCGAGTACGCTCTGAGCGATATTTTTTATAATTTTTAACAATTGCCTCTGCTAAGTTTAAAGGAGTAGCCCTTTCTCTGTAATAAGGCAAAGCATAACGATTGCCGTCTTTATCAACTGCTATGTTAAAGATTACAGAGTAATCAGCAGTTTGTTTCGTACTAGACGCAGGGTCTACTCCTGTAAAGATATTAACAGGCACTTCTCGTTTTTGTGGGGAAACAATATCTAAAACAGCGTTTCCCTCTGCATCATGCCTTATTTCTCCTTGGTAGTAATTTAAATCCTCTAATTTAAACAACTGGTCTTCGTCACCTACTATCTCACACATATACTCTCTATAAAAGACAGATAACCTGTTAATAGAGTCTAATTCATCTTTTTTTTCTTTTAATTTTTTTATAGACCACCAATCTTCCCATAAAGCATACCCTTTATCAAAATCAGGCTTATAAGTCAAGTTAAGCCATCCTTTCATATCTTTTAGCGTTTCTACTAAACACCGCTGGTGTTGCGGAGTGCCAACTATGATAATACGCCCTTTGCGAGGGTCAAGTGAGGGTACTGCTGATTGTAGCAACCAACGTAAGTTGGATTCCATTGCTTCTGCTGTTTTAGTGTTATTTTCATCTTCAGGGTCATCAACGATAATAAGACTAGGGCGCTGGTTCCCGATTTTTATTCCACGTAACTGTTGGCCTGTTCCCTTACATATTATCATTGAACCATCTTTTAACTCTATCTCAGCTTTAGCCCAGCTTTTAGCAGAATGTTGGCCCCAATAGCCAAACATTTCACGACACTGGTCGCTATAATCAAGCGTATCTTTTATCAAGCCAAGCAATTTAACTGCATGGTCTTGCGTCCTAGATACAAGAACTATTAATTTTTTACCTTCTCCAAAAAATAAATGATGCATAGGAAGAATACCGCCAACAATAGAGCTTTTAGCGTGTCCACGAGGAGCAACGATATTTATCTGCTTATTATCAAGATTCATTACATGTCCAGCTAAGTCATAATGAAAATCAGGCGACTTTGCAGAAAACATATTGGGAATACAAACTTTCCCAAACATCATCATGTCGTTTTTAAGCCGAAGCAGTATTTCTTTCTTTTTGCTTTCTTCCATCAATAATCAGCACCTATAAGACGTTGCATATCATCTTCGTAAGCTTTTAAGCCCATATCAGAGGCAACCGATATTAATACTTTACTAAATGACTCTAATTTCTTAGCATCCTTTTCATTTGTCTCTACAACAAAGTGTTTAGCTATATATTTCGGTTTATCTAACTTTTCGTCTTTTTCAAGAATTATCTTCACTTGGAACCTCCTTAGTGGTCTCTAACTTTAATTGACGAGTCTCTTCTGTTGCAATCTCGTCTAATATTTTCTTTGATACATCAATTTGAATAGTATCTGTTTGTTGTGTCTTAGAGGGCAACATATCCATTATTTTAATATATTGCTCTGCCCCACGTAACATATTGCTGGGGTCAGCATTATTTCGAGCAATTGTAATGGCTTCTGCTATTACATCAAGGACATCTCCCTGATTTAATTCTCTTTCATCTAAGTATTCTTGTATTTGTTGGTCTACCATACCTGATATCCTTTTTTGTTTAAATAATCGTTTTGCAGTTACTGCTGGCTTTGCCTGGTCTGGGCGATATGCGTTACCTACCTTGTCCCAATCTATTTTTCCAGTGCCAAGCATCATGTTAACATATAGTTTTACGGCGTTTTTTGTACGCTCTAGGCTCGCTTCTCGCTCAACCCATGTCCTAGTTCCAGTTTGAGAATATTGGCCCGTATCGCGATGAGGTTCGTACAATAACTTTGCATTATCGTTTATCCACATCCTACCATATGGTACTACAACTTGGTTGGCTTTCTTATATTTGGCTCTTTTAAGGCATTCTGCAACATATCCATCATCTGAAAGGGCTAAATCCCCTGTTTTTGCCTTTTTCCAGTAAACATACTTGAGTTCACGTTCTTTTGCCTCCTGTTCCGTCATAATTGGGTAGGTAATTTCTTCCCAGTTATTAATTTTCAATTTTCTTGATAGGAAGTCCATGTATTTTCTTTGGTAGTTTGTATTTATCCATGATTTCTTGGGATACATCCAAGTTATCCATGCATTCATTGAGGAATCGTTTAAAATAGTTTGCCCCCTGATAACGAGGCTTGGGGTAAATAACTTCTTCGTTATGACAAAACGTGACTAAAACCCACGCCAGCTCCTCAAATGTGATTTGATGCCCATTTACAAAGATGATTTTATCTTTAGGGTGTTTTTTGCCTGGAGCGATTTCTATCATACTACAGTATATAGATATATACAGCTGTTTTACCTACTGTATATATACCTACTGTAGTATATATACTGTAAAAAAACAACTTTACTAGGGTGAATGTCAAGGGAAATTTCAATTTTTTTTATTTTTCTCTATTAACTCGGCTATAAACTCCATTTTATTCTCCATGATAGTCTGTTTTGTTTCTTCAATACTTGCTTCTGCGTTAGAATACTCAAAAACGTAGAATAAGTCATCTATATCAGATTCAGTAGCCTCTGCTTTTTCAAAACGTAGTTTTTCCTGATTCCATTTTTCTATTTCCATACTGGAAAATACCTAATGGCACTATGGAAACACTACGTAGGAAAATTTTGAAAAAATTATGTTAGAGTGGGTGAGTGTAATATATACCATTACTACCCCCCAGCCTGAAGGTGCATGGGGTGTACTTTTTCGTTGAGAATTATTGCCATTCATGTTGTGTCTCAACAGAAGTTGTACACCAGCCTGCACTTCAGCTGGCCCCTGTCTCTTTTTAGCTAGCAGTTATTGTTAGTGTTTTAATTAACTAATTATGAGGTGTATTATGACAATTACTTTTGTAAATGATAAAGGTACTGAGCTTGGACGTGTTAATTCTTTATCCGATATGGATATTGTTAGAGCGAATGGTAAGATATGGGCTGATAAGTGTTCAGCTATCTTCGTGTCTTGTTCTGATAAGCCTGATGTGATTCAAAGAGCTAAGGCCAAGTTAATGGCTTATGCCAAGTCTCAGAAGTTTGAGCAAACTGAGCCTAATGATGCTAACTCTCAATTCGTTGGGACAAAGTCATTCGTTATGAATCGTGTTGAGCTTAAGGCTAAAGATGATAATACTGATGAGCTTGATGATATCATATTGGGTGCTTAGTTGATGAGGGTTTGCGTGTGCAGACCCTTTTCAAATCCGTGCATAAAAACCAATGCTTATTATAAAAAACGAAAGGATTACCTATGTCATTGCTAATGAATACAGCAAGATATTGGTTGTTTGAGTCTGCTTTTGGTTCAATTGTAGAAGTTAGTAGAGATGAATATCCTACGTACATATCTGCAATTGCTGAAGCTAGGCAACAACTGATTAACGGTTGATTTAATTGAATAAGATTCGGGGTGTAACGAGCCTGGCAACAGAAATGCGTATGATTTATTTATTTATGAAGATGATAAAAACGAAGACATTATTGTATCTTGTCGATTGTATCAAAAAGTGGAGTACGAAATTAATATATACCACATTTAAAATTAATCGTATGTAGTAATGAACAATCGACAAAGTATTTATTACTGAATTGCACTTGATATGTGTAACCATTTTAATATAGTAGAGTTACTAAGACTATTCTTTAGTATCTTCCTAGTTATGCTATTACCACTAATATATTGGTATGCATAAAAACGATAACAGTTGTAGTAACTGTAGTATGTGTAACAGGGTCTCCTAAAGAGATGTGGTTCATACAAGCAATGTTAAGCTGTCGTTAGGTCGTATAATATATATTCTCTATTACCGAAGAAGCTGAAGAGCGATGAATCGGGCAGTATTAAAGCCTACGGGACTGATTAGCTATCAGGTGTGTTAGGTGCTGTAAGCAATGTAAACGCTGTACTAAAGAGCGCATTGTTATATTAAAACCGTAACGGGTATATCTAACCAACGGGGACAGGTGCAATTCAAATATTTAAGTTTAGCTAAAAAATAAAGGCTGAATATAAAACATGATGCCGAAACGTGGTCTGCCAGTCAAATATTCCTAGGATATCTGAACTCGCCACTACAAAGTAAGGTCGTTGTTTTGTATTACCTCTGCTTTTGACTTTCAAGTACTCGAGTGACTGGGTAAAAGTTATCGTTAAAACAGCCTTTATTTAATAATAGAAAAATAAAAGGAGAATAAAATGGGAAGATATTATTCAGGAGATATTGAGGGTAAATTCTGGTTTGCTGTGCAAAGTAGTACTAGTCCAGAAAGATTTGGTGCAGTAGAAAACCAAAGCCATATTAATTATGAAATACCAAAAGATGATTTTATTTATGACCAATTAATAAAAATAGAAGATGATATGGGTGATTATTTAGAAGTTTATGAAGACTTTTTTAATCAAGATAGGGGTTATAATGATGAAGAACTATCTGATTATGCAAAAGTCAGAGGTTTAAGTGGAAATTTAGATGTAATAAAAGAAATGCTTACTGATTATGCTGATTGGTTACTAGGTATGCAGATACTTGATTTCTTTGATGACAATCCATCTGAAAGTTATTTACATATGGAAGCTGAAATATAATTTAAACAAAAAGGTCATTGCTGACACACACCCACAAAAACACAGCAATGTCCAACTTTACATTAAACTACATGTTATGCGGTAGTATTGCCTAATAAAGCATAAGTAGGGGTTTCTTTTAAACTAATGACTCATAATTAGTTCCTTTCATATATCCTCTTTTGACTATTTATTAGGCAAATCTTTAATTAACACAGGAGAATAAAATGCCATGAACATAACTATAAATAAAAGTGAATTCAATCAGTTCAAAGATGTCCAAGAGTCTGGAGCATATAATATGTTAGACCCAAGAGCTAGACAAATGACATCTTTAAGTAAACAAGAATGGATTTACATACTTAAAAATTATTCTGATTTAAATAATAAATATTCATAATGCAATACATAGAAGAGCCAATTGTATTTGGCACCCTGCTGTTTATTGCCTACGGAATAATGATGTATTATTTTTATAAAGAATGGAAAGAATATAGATGATAACAGAACAAGATGTAGTGTTAGACAACTTATTAATTTCTATGCATTTAGGTGATTGGCTTGGTGATATTGAAGAGCATGAAGTAAAGAAAAACGATGTTCTTCATTACATGATGGAAGACTTTCATGTCGACAAACCACTTGCTGAAAAATTATTAGAAATGCATTATCTAGCTAATCAAGATTTAGAACCTAGCTGGAAATAATCTTAAACCCCCTGAAACAAATCCTTACCTCTCACATTCCTATTTTATGGACTCTAGCTTAACGCATATAGCTTGGTAAGTTGATAAGTAAGGGGGTTTAATAATTTAAGGAACATTAAAATGGATGAAAAAAAGCGTGGCTTACATTATGGCTACAAACCAAATAGAATAAGTTTGTATTTATTAATGATAGATACAGGCAGAATAGATGAATTACGAAATACTCTTTATGATGATATGGAAAAATTTAGATTAACTGAAAAAGAAATGAAAGAATTAGATGAATAATTCGGAGAAGAACCCGAATAGGGCGATAGGCAATTATGATGATACTCAAATCCCTTGGTACTTAGAAGGACGAATATTAAGAAAAAGTCCTAAAGAAAGGGATGTGTTTAAAGTTAAACATTGCACAAATTGCGGAAAGTGCTGGGAATACGAGAGATACGATACTAGTAAAATACTGAAATATGATGATTTCCCAGCTTATAATTGTGCAAAAGAAACTTGCATAGATTGCTTATAATTACTGGGCGTAGATGTCACCTGCGCCTAGTTAAATATTTTATTAGTCTATGATAAATTGAGTTTTGCATTCAGCTCTGTGAGGGCTAGTTAGCCAATGTATTCTAATATTACAAAGTGAATGCACAACTTTATCTTTATGTTTATAAGTTATTAATTGCTGAAAATAATGTTCACCTACTAATAATTTTAAAGATTCAAATAAACTAGGCATCTGAACAGATAACCCTTGTAACTCTTTTAAAGTTTTAGGCTCAATAATATCATTAACTGGGTGAGCATTAAATTCATGCCATTTCCCTATAGAAAAATAATCTTTAAGCAAAACATCTTCGTTTAACTCCAATCTTTCAGCGAGTTCAGTTACCCCATGCCCATTCATTTCTTTAACAACACGTTTAAATGGTACAAATGATACAAGCACATCTGAATAAAAATCACATGGAAGGTCATCCCATTTTTTAGATTGTACAGAATATGCGTTTTGTTTTAATTGATTATTAACTTCCTCTAGCCTTTCAATTTTTTCTTTTTGTAAATCAATAATATATTGAGCTTCCATTTCATGTTCTCCACTAATATTTATTTTAGAATTTATATAATTAATAAAAGTTTTTTCATTTTTTAACCTTATAGGGCCACCTTTTATCCAATTATATAAGGTATTCCTAGAGACTCCTACATTTTTACTAATTACACTTAGTGGGACATCTGTATTATTTAGAAAATCTAATATTCTTTTTTTGTTATTCATTGTACGCCTCAACGATTTATGAATAAAACCTATCAAACATTACACTTTTATACAATAAATAAATTTATTTTTTTAATATGTTAAATAAAAATTGACATATATGTAATCTTTAACTAAGTTAGGAAACCACATATGCATATAAAACAACAAGTATTAAATAAGATGTATTCAATTTCATATAAGAATATATCCTCACAAACTGACAAGATAAGAGCTTTAATTAAGGGCGATGCATACGCCCAAGAAATAATTAAAGTTCGTAATATGAATAAATATGAACTTGTTAAGTTTATTGCCAAGTTAAAACAAAAAGATTCAGTTAAACTTGGATATAAAATTGCCCACTCGAGTTCTTCTAAAATGTATAGAATGTTAGATAAAAGTATCAAGCAAGACATAGAACTTATTAATTACGCCCGTAATAGGTTGTATGCTACTAATTAGAAGAACATTCATAAGCTCCCTCAATTTACTAGTCTTGGGGGAGTTTTGAATAAAACAATAATTAAACTAATAGCCGATAGATTAGAAATTGGTAAAAAACAATATGCTAATGAGGTTGATATAAATGATGGCAGAGAATGGGTACAAGAAGCTTTAGAGGAAACTTTAGACGCTTGTGTGTACATATCTGCTAAGTTATTACAAATTAAACAAAAGGTTGATAATGAAAATAAATCAAACAATAATAAGAAAAGCATTTAGCAAAGAAGGAATTCAGCTAGGTGTTGGTTCTATGGACATGATTAATCGTGAATTATTAGAACAAACTAGAAAAATGGCTAAAAGATGCAATGAAGGCAATCTAAAAAGATTAACTCCTGAATTGTTTTATGTAGCTGTAGGTAACTATTCAAATGCCAGTTAAAGAAGAACACCACGATTTTAACTATCCTAGAAAACATTGGCAAGAAGTTGATATGCTAAACATTCTAAATGATGACTTCCCATCTTTCTTACATTGGTTAGTAGATGAGTTCTTTATTGAAGAAATTAAAGAGCTTATTTATGTTGTAGAAAAACCTTGGAAATATGAACATGAATATAAATTATTTCTTAATAAGGAGAACGCATGAGTAAGATATTTGCAAATATTGCTACAGATAGATTTAAAGACTTAATAAGTAATCTATCTCAACTGGAAATAGTAGATAGACAAAGAATGTCTAGTGATGGAAAAAAGTATATGGATAGAATTTGGAAATTATTAGGACAACCTACTTATGATGAAGTACAGGCTAAAGTTGAAACTGACTTAAATGGTTCTGTAGAGTCTAAAGTAGAAGATAAATTAAAATCAATGGGTTATCACGGTTTTAAAGAGGAGGAAGAATAATGTCACATATGATTGAAAGTATGTTTTATGTTGGAGAAACACCTTGGCATGGCCTTGGTACTCCGTTAGAGAAAGCACCTGATATTGAAGATGCTTTAGAATTGGCTGGATTAGATTGGAAAGTAGAAAAGAAACCTACATTCTATGAAGATGATTTTCAATTTACAAAAAAAGAAACAGGCCATTTCGTAACTGTAAGAGATAACGGCACAGTTTTAGGTAATGTTGGCACTAAGTATGAAATATTACAAAATGTAGATGCTTTTGCACCATTTAACGTAATACAAGATTATGGTTATACGTTAGAAACTGCTGGTTCTATTGATGATGGTAAGCGTGTATGGATTCTTGCTAAGACCCCTGACCATTACTTAGTTGGTGATGATAAGGTGTTAGATTACGTATTATTATATACTAGTCACGATGGTAGCTCTGGTAGCTGTTTTCGTGATGTGTTTATACGTGTAGTCTGTCAGAATACATTATCTGCTTCTCTTTCAGGTAAGAAAACATTTGAATATAAGTTAAGACATACTAGTAGCATTAAAGATAGAGTCACTGAATTAACAGATAAGCTTAAAGACCGTCAAGGTAATATTGCTATGGCAGTTGATTCAATGAACTCTTTTGTAGATGTACCTATGAATGAGAAAGACTTAGATATTTATTTAGATGCTGTAATGCCATTTTTAAATAACAGGCATAAAGAGTCAAATAAAGACTTAGGAATACTTACAAGAAACAAAGCTCTTCCAGTATATAATAGTATTAAACAAGCGTTTTATACTGGTAAAGGAAATAAAGGCGAGACATTATGGGATGCGTATAATGCCATAACAGAATACCATGACCATATTAAGTCTCATAAACAAGATTGGGTAAAAGCTACTCAATTTGGAGCATCTAGTAGATATAAGAAACAAGCTTTCTTTGTAGCTAATCAGATTGCTCAAAAACACAGAAAAACAATGATTGGAGGAACTGCTTAATGGAATTAATTCATGCACCTCATCCTTATCAGTTAAGTAATGAAAATTACGATTCTGTTAAGGAAACATTAAATACAGGGTATTCTGCTGATTATTTATCTTGGTCTGTTTGCTGGGATAAATTAAAGCAACTCTACCCTACTGCCACTCATGAGAATGTAATCTATGAATACGATGGCAAACCTTTATTTGGCGTTATGATGCCAGATGGGTCTGTACAAGTACATTGCAAGATACATTACGAAACTGAAGATGGCAACTCTTATACTCATAATGAGTATTTAGCTGTTAGGGATAAACGCAATCAAGCGTTAAGCAATCCTAATTCAGCTCAAATAGAGAACACATATCGTAGAGCATTAGCTAAAGGTGTTTCAACATTAACTGGTTATGGTATCAGTTTATGGATGAATGAAGACCTTCGTGAGATAATGGCTACTGAAACTAGGTTAGATGGAAATGCTCCTAAAGAGGGAGAAATAACCGTTGACCAAAACGTAAAGCTAGACAAGTTAATGCGTGACCCTAAAACTACTGATACTGATAAAGCTAGAATCAAAAAGCTAAAAGATGCTGATTGGAAAGTTGGTGGTGTTGTAATAGGTGATGTAATAGCTCAATCTTTAATAGAAGATGTTGAAGCTGGACGTCAAAACAATATGAAAGCAACAAAGAAAGCAATAACTGAATTAGGCAAGATTATTCTCGATGAAAAGACCGATTTAAAAGATGATGTTCGTGAGAAAAGCTTAGAATGGTTAAATGTTGAAGGCCGTACTAAAGGCGATTTGATTGCTTTAAAAACAAAACTCAAGCTAAAGGAGGCGTAAATGGGATTTGCATTAGAGAAAAGCACTGGTGGTAATGGTCAAACACAAAAAGACTGGCCTAAAGGTGTTTACATTGACCGTATTAAAATAACAGTTGCTGAAAATAACCCTGTTGATTGGAATGATTGCAATCTTCGCATTGAAGGTGATGATGTGTCTGGTAGGGGTAAATTTCCTAAGAAATTTTTTCTTGGTGGTAAACACAAAAAAGACGGAGATAAATTCGTTGATTGGGGTACTACTAAGGGAGGAGTTCAAGGCGGTAGTTGGAAAGTAAGAGACTTTCTAATAGCGACTGGTATTGAAAATAAGAACAGTCTTATTAATGAAGATGGTTCAATCAGCGATGATGTATTAGCTGACTTACTTGATAGAGAAGTATATATGCTTCAGTATGATTCTAATGGTAAATATAGTCGTGAGACTTGGTTTTACTTTGAATCAGCTAACAACGAAAATGCCATAAAGGATTTAATAACTTTGTGGAATAAGTTTGATAGCAAACCAAGTAAGTATCTACATACTAACAGAACAGAAGTTCAGAATAAGAAGTTAAATACTATGTGGGATAATCTCCCAGGTGGTAAAACTAGCGCTGAATCTGAATTGGATGCAGTATTAGGCTAATGTCGTTTGATTTTAGTAAAGTACTAAATAGAACTACTGGTATCAAGAAGCGTGGCAACTCTGTCATGCTTCTTGAGTTCCTTAAAAATAAACGAGGAACTACCATAGGTAATCATGTTATTCAATTAGACGCTGTTTTGTATTTAAATACTATGTATAACAAAACAGTTTCTCCTGATACTTTAAGCAGATTGTGGAGAAGTTTACGTGAAGAATATAATGTTGATAAAAATAATTCTACATTGCACAAATATGGTATTAGTGTTGTAGAAAAGAAAGTAAATAACTCAGCTCAGAAACATTATCAAATAGGATTTGCAAATGGATGATAATACTACTTTTACAAAAGAAGAGTTAAATGAACTTCATCTCGAAATAGATAACGCAATAAACTATTTAGAAAATGCAAGGTATGCTATTTTAAATATTAAAGAAGATGTTATACATCAAAGTGCTATAGATGAGCTTTGATAAATGAAGAAATTTAGAATATACGCAGAAATGGGTAGTGAACTTTATTGCGATGTAGAAGCTAAATCTATCGAAGATATTAAATTACAAATAGCAAATGGTGAAATAGACGGAGGCATGTTTATAGAAAATCAAGAGTCAGGTTGGTGGGAATATGGTGATATAGATGAGCTTTAATAAATGAATAGTGATATTCGTATGGTGGAAGTTGCCACAGGACATGTGTCTAATCGTAGTCAAGCAATACATATTGAAAAAATGCCTGATTATATATTTGATAGAGAATCCAGAACAGAAACATATCGTAGTTGGTATGTATTTGATGAGCAACTTGAACAACATATTAAAGCCACTGGGTCTATACAAGGGTATAATGGCGTTTATTATATAGATAATATTATACTGGATTATGACAAAAAAGACCTAGACGATACTCAACTATATGATGCTGTTAAATTTCTTGTTAATACTGAAATGATAAATGATTTAAGTATTGATAAAGAACATATACTAATATGGTATAGTGGTACAGGTTTTCATATTGAAATGCCTAACATATTTGGTTTTTCACCATCTACTACCTTACCTAGCACAGTTAAAGAAACATTAACTTCTTTATTCCCTGATTGTGATTCTATTTACGATGGAGCTAGGTTAATAAGAGCTGGATTTTCTTACAATAGAAAGAAAGGAAATTTCAAAGTTCCTTTTACTGTTTCTCAGTTTAATGAAACAACTATAGATAAAATCAAAACTGCTTCTGTTGCATGCGATATTAAATATGGCCCTATTGATGAAGTTAATTCTAATTGGGATGTAAAGCCTTATTTATCTGAGTATATAATATATCCTAGCTTTAATACTAAGAATCCAACTACTGTTAGAACTGAGTTTAAGATTGACCCTAATAGTGTTGTAACCTGTATGCAAAGTGTACTTGGTTCTACTCCTCCTGCTGGTGAGCGTAACGAAACAATGATGCGTATTGCTTCTTGGATGAGACGAAATGGAATGCCAAAGAAAGTTGTTGAACATACTTTAGCGCAATGGTCAGGTTTACCTGATGAAGCAAAAAGATGTTCTAATCGTGTGTTTGATGAAAAATACGAATACAGCTGTAGTGACTTTATTATGTCAAAGCACTGCAAACCTAATTGTATTCATTTTAAACATAAGGATTACAATTTAAACATTATGAATCCATCTGATATGGAAGAAAAGTTTGAAGAGTTTATGTCAAAAGATTTTACAGACATGGCTTTTAACTTTGCTGATTTATATGAGATGGATAGTGATTTCTGGGTATATCCTGGTGAACTGGTTATTGTTACTGGCAATACTGGGCTGGGTAAGTCTACTTGGGTTATGAATCTTGTTGCAATGTTAACCAACATGAGCTGTTTGTTTCTATCATTAGAAAACAGTTTCCATTTAACATTTAGGCGTTTTGTACAGATGACTGCATCTTTAAGTAAAGAAGATGTTATCTCTGCATACAGAAAGCCACAACAAGCTGAATTAAATCTTGAAGGTACACCAAAGCCTGAATATTATAAAGCTTTTAAGCATATAAATATTCTGTGTGAATCGCCAGAATTAGGGAAGTTGCAAGAAACGATTGCTCGAATTCAACCAAAGATTGTTGTAGTAGATACAACTGATATGGTTTGGGTAAAAGGTGCTGGTTCTGATGAATTAAGTAAGATGAATGATATAATAAATGGATTGAAAGCGACAGCTCAAAGTCAAGAATGTATAATTATTGCTGTACATCATATTAATAAACAAGCGATGCATGATGGTATCACAACAATTACCAGTTTAAAAGGTAGTACAAATGTGGTTCAGAAAGCAGATAAAGTCTTAGCTATTAATGGTGAAAACAATGATGATTTACGTTCATTGCATTCTGAGAAAGCTAGAGATGATGGTAGTATTAAGCTGATGTTTAAGTTCGATAAAAAAGATATGCGCTTTGTTCATCAGCCTGATACAAAAGGGTTTGTGATGGAGAAAGCGATATGAGTTTAATTAAAATAAATAGAGCTAAAACAGATAAGAGTCGTTCCTTTAGAATGACTTTGTTATGGCTGTTTCATTTGGAAGGTGGTTTGCACTATCTGAATGGATACCATTTTAATGCTGGTGTTGGGCTGGGGCCGTGTGAGGTGTCTATGTCCCTTCATACGTGGGATAAATGGTAAAACTAACTGGGGGTGCTTTTAAGTACCCCCTTTTTAAAGGAGAAATTAATGAAAATTAATGGAAAACACGCATTAGTTAAGAATGACGAAA
>Ga0208157_1000393_pt1 | contig 24576 bp, 40 predicted proteins | sample 5_EtaG_FD_184077 | JGI IMG/M metagenome (GOLD analysis project Ga0208157, IMG submission 184077) | Marine viral communities from the Subarctic Pacific Ocean - 5_ETSP_OMZ_AT15132 metaG (SPAdes) (version 2) | ecosystem: Environmental > Aquatic > Marine > Oceanic | place: Pacific Ocean | collected...
GCTTCATTGTATGTCATTCTTTCTATTGTCATATTCTTTTAATCTTTTTTCTAATTCTATTAAACTATATACTTGAACACAGACATTTTCTAAATGTTTGATCTTGCAAAACATATTAAAGCAACTGTCTGATTCAGCTTTAATGTGACAATCTCTACAAACGCCAATAAGGTTTTCTATATAATCGTTCTTAATTTTATTTCTACGTTCGAGGTGGTGAATATCAACGGCTACTGATCCACATTCCATTTCGCATAATATGGTCGAACTTTCATCATAACCAAAAAAGTTCATATATACCTTAGTGTGATTCTGCAATTTCTTTTCTTCTTTTAATTTTAAAATCATCTGTTGGGCTTGCGACTACAAACTTACCTTTGCAGAAATAACAACAACTATCCTGCATTAGAGTCATTCTAACGCATCTACAACAGAATCTAAATATCTGACTCATTATCCTCTATTTTACAACTATTAACATATACCTTAGCTAATTGCGCTATTGTTTGTTGAACACATTTTCCACAACTTGATGTTTCTTTTTTAGCATTGAACACTTTATTATATAGCTTTACTATTGTTGCTTGATCCTGTCCACTTATTGTTCCTTTTATTCTCGGCAATACTGATTCATAGATTGACATTTCATCTTCTGTAAATTGCCTGACCTTTGCATAAGGAAACATCTTATTTAATGCTTCTTTTCTTTTGTCACAACCACAATCATCACCAAGAACTTTTTTAGCCACCTTGTCTATTCCTGTTGCCTTTAAAACCTTTTCGACTGAATCACCTAATCCTTTACTTTTTGTCATCTTTTATTGAATTTAAAAATTTATCTCTAATTGTTTCGTCATCTATTTTTTCTAATACCTTATGAATTGTAAAATTAACTGCTTCATTAATCTTAATATCAAAACCTTCTTTTGTTCCCAGAACATAGGTTTTCCCCTTTTCATCGCTAAATGATACCATATTATATTTCTTAATCATATCAGTATCAGCTTTTTTGATAGCTCTTATTATTCTGCTTTTTTTCATATAATTGCAATTGATAAAAGTCCTAGACAAAATAAAGTCACTAATGCGACAATTACATTTGATATTATTTCTTCTTCTTGATCGTTAAACATTTTCCTTTTCTTTAATTAGATATTTCTTTACATTATTGATCGCCTTAAATAGCGTATTTCTATTGATCTTAGTTGCCTTAGCCATACTATTCAAACTGTGTTCTTCTAAATAATAAACTTTGAACACTTGAGAATCAAACCAATAACAATCTTTTAATTTGTCCTCAACCCATTCTAAGCGTTCTTCTATTTCCCTTTTGTCTTTTATAGTGTATTCTGTATTATCCACAGATGATGTTATGCTTTCGATTGTAGTCGTTGTATGATATTCGTAGTATTTTTTATACTTATAATAATAGCGACTTGTTTTTGAATGGTATTGGTTAATCATCACCCTTGCAATGTAAAATGTTAATTGATTCTTTTCTATTATTTCGTTGATTCTGTCTTGATCGCATTTGTAAAGTTCTTCAATTACAAAACTTAACAAATCGTCTTTTCCTTTTCTACCTGCTATATTGAACGCCATATCTTTCAACTTGTCGTAATTCTCTATTAGATATTTGTTTAACATATTTTTATTATAGAAGGTATATTTGCCTGTTTCATTAAGTTGTATTCTACATTAGATATTCTGCTTGTTTCAATATCCATTATATTGCCAAATCTACTATGTAGTTTTTTATAAATATAATTTATTACACTATTATCTTTTTTTAAATCTCGTAAAATAAAACTAAGTTCTGCGCCACTATCAAATAAAATTATCCACAAGTGATTGTTAGTATCAATGTAATTGTCATATAATCTGTCCTTGCGTGAATTAAAAAATGTTCTTTTAGCTTTCAATTTTTCCTTCTAAATAACGATTAATAACTTCTAACGCTTCATCTATTCCTGTGCATATCTCAGCAACATATCCACGTTTGTTTAGTTCATTACGCCAATATAATTGATCTTTTGTTGCTCTATTGTAGCCAACCTTTAATTCAATAGCTAATCCATGAAATTCGCCACGTGGTTCGTATATAAATAAATCTGGAAAACCTTTTTTATATCCACTCTTTTTTGCCTTGATTCTCTGTGACATATGCACTTGATACTGACCACCCATTGATCCACAATATAAAACATTCTGCAAGTCTAAGTATTTACAAACGGATTTTTGTAATTGATATTCTTTCATTTTTTAATCCATTTTTGCCCTGCATTTGGATTGTATTCTGTTACATATCCTAAATTTTTCAAGTGCTGTTCATATTCTTTTTTAGATGAATCGTCCATTCTTTTCATAAGTAATGAATCAAAGTAGTCTGGAAATCTTGATTTTTGTTTATTAAAGTTATTACTTGACCATCTTTTCAGTCTTAATGGTATAGAGAATGTTTTTTCCATTTCAGCACGATATTTGCTACCAGACTTATTTTTTTCTGTCCAATACAAAAAGAATGCTTTTTTATCTTCATCACTAATTCCTTCTATTGATTGAATTGATTTGCTAAAATCAATTATTCTTTCTTCTATACTTTTAATCTTATTTACTTTACTCTTATTTACTTTACTAGCATTGCGGTCGCTATGCGGTTGCATTGCGGTTGCATTATTCCACCGCTTAGATGCGTTTTCTTTTGCCTTATTTGACTTGTTGTTTATTTCTTCTATATGATTATTTAAACGCCTTGAATAAAAACAACCATCTTCTAAAACAAACAAATCAAAATCTTCAATAACGCTTTTTAAAACATCAGAATCACATTGTAAACCAAACGCCAAAGAATCATAATCATCTATACATAGTTTATTTTCTTCTGTGAATAACAATTCTAATACCGCCCAGAATACGCCATATCCTTCATATCCTAGTTTAGACCTTAGCTTTATAACTCTAATATCTAATCTTGCTACTGAATCGTGGTTAAAATAAGTTTTTTTCATAATTAAAGTTTTAAGAAAATGCCTGTCCAAATATAGAGAATAACTAACAAATAAAACAAATATTATAGACAGGCACTTTCAGGATATATTAAAATGGTGTATTTTCGCTTATAATGTTATCAAGGGTTTTTCCTTCTTTTACTCTAACATCTTTGACCATTAAAGAATTATAAAACCTTCCTTTGTATTCTCTGCTTTTAATATAAAAATCTATATCAACTATTTGACCTTGAGATAGTTTTTTGCTATGCTCAATTAAGTTAATTTTTTCTTCTCCAAATATCTCGAATTGGTATTGATTTTTAAAGTCAGTTAATTCTTCTATTGTTACTAATTTCTTTAGAAAATCACCTTTGTCTGTGTTAATTTGTTGATCCTCAATGTTTATTATTTTACCTCTTATTTTATACATATCTATTTATTTATTAATTATTACTTCGTTTAAATGCGTCTGCTTCATCTTCACCATATACGCCATAATTTGCTAATCCACTCATTTTAATAACGATCCTGCTAAGGCATCTTTTTTCTGCCATACAAACAGGATATGAATTGGTGTTATTATAAGGCGCACACTCGCCAAAAGACTCGCACGTTTGAACTATTGGATTGCCGTTTTCTGATTGCTTAACAATTTTCCCTGTTCCTAAAACTACTGCGTGTTTATTATCGTCTGATAATTTTTGTAATTTATATGAAACAGATATTTGCAAAGCGTTCTGGATCGTTTCAATTCCAGATCGTGTTATAATAGGCTTGGTTTTTTGTCCAAACTTTATATTAAATATGTCGGTTTCCTTTAATTTATATTTAAGATATAATTCTTTTAATTGTTCTCTTTGCATAATTTATATATTTAAAAATTCAACTCTTAATTCCATATTAAGTATTTTACATAATTTATCAGCTTCACTAAACTTCATTAGTTCAGGTCGCTTTAACTTTGAAAGCATTGTTGGATATGATACGTCCATATATTCAGAAAGTTCTAATTTAGATACTTTATGTTTGAACATTGCATATTCAATAGTTTCTTTTAATTTATCATTCATAACTATTTATTTAAAATTATAGGACAATAATAATCAATCTTTTTTAATATGCAAACAAATTAATTTAATACTTATTAACATTCCGATTGTTAATAACTAAAAACATTTATTTCTTTCGTATTAAAATTATTTAATATATATTTGTATTATAAATGATTCACGAAGAGTCATATAATTAAACTAAATATAAAATGAAAAAAGAATTATATAAAAATCAGATGTTAGACTTATCAAAAGAAGAACTTTTACAAGTTTATGATTATTTTTCTAATGAATTATACACTTATTTTGAAAATAAACTTATACCACAACTTAAAAAAGATAGTTTATATTGGGAAAAGGATAGGGTTGTTAATATGGCTATAAAAAAGCAAAGTGAATTTTTATCTTATTTAGATGATTTCAGAGAAGTAATAGAAAATAAATAATAACAATTAAACTAAATAAAAATGAAAAAATCAATTTTACAATTAGCATTAAGTTCTTTAGAGGTTCAATTGTTAGAAGAAAGACAAAACTATAAACGTAAACAATTAAATGATGAAGTTGAACAGATTAATATGTTGTTAGAAGAAACAAGACAACACATTGAAGAAGTTGCTATTTATTCACCAGATAAAATAAATTTAAAATGAGAACAATTGAAATAAAAGAAATAAACGTATCAACTAAACAAGGGCGTTTAGATTGGTTAGAATACAAAGCTAAGGACGATTGGACTTATCTCGCTGAAACAGGCATGACAGTAATGTTTGAAAGAATTACAGAAGAGGTGTCAAATTGTTGTAACGCTAAATTAATTAATGAATCAGATGCTTGTTCTAAATGTAACGAACATTCTAAAAAAATAAATATATGAAAAATTGGATAATTACAGGAAAAGGATATGTCAATTGTGGTGTTGATAATCCATATAACCTTAATCTTGAAATAACAGATTTAAAATATAAATATAATCAAATAGAACTATTTGCCACAGAAGAAGATTTAGAAAAGTTTGTTTCTAAATTAATAAAAGATGAATCGTCTTTTAAATTTATTGACTACTTCGAAAAGGATTCAGAAGAACATCAAGACTATATGTTTGGATCAAATAGAATGTTTAAAAGAAATTAATATGAAAACACTACAATTTGTTAAGAAAAGCAAAAGCTACAATTCAAATCATGGTGGTCAAATTTATTATATATTTTTCAAAGGTATTGGAAAAAGCTATCGGACAGTATTGTTTGACAATATGCGTAACTTTAAAAATTGGAATAATGTATTAAATAATGCACAAAGAGGTGACTATATATCTGGTCTAAAAATGAAGTTATATAAAGGCAAAGAAATAGTTGATGCTGACAGTTCGCCTAAGCTAATTACTCAGCATGAAATGTATGAAATTGAGTGCGAAAGGTTTGAAGATTACTACGGAATCCCTCCACATTAATTATTTCAATTTTTCGATTAACCTCTTAAAGTCCTTTCTTATACCTTTTAGATCATAAACCTTTTTATGGTTTTTGTCATAAGTATAATAAGCACCCAATTGAAGTTTCTCTTTATATAGGTTTTTATCTTTCATAATTTCATTAGTAAATATAATTAATTTACTTGACCATTCCAACGCCCACCCTTTTCAAGCACCATTGGAAGTAGTTTTGGTTGTCCGTTTATTATTATTCCACACCCTAAAATAACTCTTGCAGAATTAACCTTATTATATGCAAAAGCTCTTGAATCGTCATCTATTAAACAACCAACCATCATTGACCAATTTAATGACATAGGATTAGAGGTGTATGTTATGTTAAATTCTGTGTGATAATGACCTTGAATAACAGACATTCCCATTTCTTTTGCAAGTGCTAATCCGTTTTTTTTCATTCCGTGTGTCATGAAAACCCATTGTCCATTGTTCATTTGAAATTTGTAATCAGCATACCACCTCCAACCATTACTAACACCAATTACTTCGTTATAATCTCTTAACATATAATTAGGTATTCCTGCTGTTTTTCCACGCCTGTATAGCATACTGCCGTGATTAGAATGAACTAACGTCATCTTTGGAAAAAGTTCTTCTAATTCTTTGAAAATCTTTCTCGCCTTTAATGTTTCCGTATGTTGATTATCTAATGATTGCTCTTTTTCGTGATATGAAATTCCTGCAAAATCTGCTTCATCACCAGAATTCCAAATATGATGATTTGGATTATTGTCATCTATGTTGTAGTGTTCTTTTATGGCTTTAAGGAACGATATACTATCTTGGTGGTGGTATGGAATATGCAAATCCGACAAAATTAATAAAATTTCATCTTCATTTTTTCTAACAGATTTAATTAAATCGTGTTCTGTTTTTGTTAATCTAAGTCTGTGATCTCTTTTCAAACATTACATTTTTTATCACACTTTCTGCATTCAAACATCGATAAACATAAAGGCAGAATACCGATAGCGCATAATACTATCCCCTCCCAGCTGATGCTTTCACCCATAGCGTTCAAAGAGTATAATACTATTGCGCCACCGATAGTTCTTTTCGCTGACCATCTTTTTAAATCACCGAATTTTTTGTCTTTAAAAATTGAAGTGATATCTATAAATTTTAATAAATTATTCATGAGTTCCACCACCTTTTTTGTAGTTAGGAATTATAGCATTGAAGATGCTATCTAAATAAGAAAAGACTTGATTGTCATCTTCTGTTGGTGTTAAGTTAATTACGATCTTAATAAAAGCCATAAATCCAATTAATAATTCTAACCAATTTGTAAATATAAAATCTGTCATAATAAAAAATTTAATTAATAATAATTCCACAAAACTTGATGTGGTTTTTCTTTGTCTATGTCACAATGAATAAAATTGTTTCCAATTCCAATTCTGTTTATTCCAACAATCATTAATGCCGTTACAATTTTAAATCTCATATAAGAATCTTTAACATATATATCTGCTGCTAATCCTTTTGTATGTGATGAATTTTTTGAGGTTTTATATCCTTGCTCTAATAATGCTTTGTTGTATTCTGGAGTTCTATATCCTGATGTAATCTTGAAAGGCACTTCTGCATAACCTCTTGCGTCATCTAATAAACATATAAATTCCTTATTCATATTGTCTATTCCTTTTCCTTTTCCGCTTTTGCAATCAAACTCGTTCCAACTGAAATACTTGAAATCGTCCATTATTTGCGTTTTAAGAGGCTTTTAACAAAATTATATATATCCTTACTAAGCATGGCAACAAAACCCCCCAGAAGCCCTAAAATGATTGTTTCTGCAATTGTTTGTGTTGGTATCATTCCAACTGTTAAAAGGTTTCCACAAAAAAAGCAACCGAAGTATTCGAGTTTTTCCATTATATTATTTTTGTATAAGCATAAGTTATGTAAACATCACAAGACCAACCCCCAGAAAATCCTGATCCTGTCGCCCACATTTTGAAAGGTTTATTTAAAATTGTTTCTGTGCAAGTTCCTTGTGAAGAAGGACTAGCTGACAACTGATATGTTAAGTCTGTTGTTTTTAAATTCATGCAATCTCTAATTTGACACCAATAAGCATTATCGTTTGTGTCAACATATCCAAAATTAAGATTATTGCTTGAAACTTCTGTTGCTGCTGCATAAGTGCATAAAACAGTCACATTGTAAATAGTTGTTATATATCCACTTAACGCACCAATTATTGTTTTAGGTGCAGTATCTAAATTTAATACATCTGCATTGCTTAAAGAGAATTTGTCAGTTTGAATAACATATTTAAAATCTGTTTTTTTAGATGTTCCTGCACTGCTACCTGTGGTGTCGTTTACGTCCACGAGCATAAGCAAGTCACCACTACCTGCTTGTTCTTCGAGTGCCGTCTTGTCGGTCAGTCTTTGTCCAGCCATAATTTAATTTTTTAATATAGTTTTTAAGTTTCTTAAAATTCTCCTTGCTTGGAGAATATTCTTTTCTTTTAACACCCATATATTGTAATTCCTGCGCCTTGTAAAAAGTTTTTCACTTTATTACTTCGTGGCGTTGTTGGGTCTAAATTAATTCCTGCAAAATAATTATTAGTTGTCGGATCAAGGTCTGCTCCTGAATTACTTGAATACTCAGGAAATGAACTTGTATTATTTCTTAAGTAATCGATCATTCTCTGACGATAAAATTCTGCTGCATCAGTTGCCGTATCCATCACAGGTTTTAAATCGTCATAGGTTGCAGAAGAACTTTGATCTGTTGCACCCATCACCACGACTGCTGAATTTACAAAACGTAGTCTAAGATAGGGCAAAAGTTGCGTAAACGAAAATTGAACTAATGCAGGTTGCAAATATGTTTCAACTAATGTTTTATATTGATTAGCTAATGTTCCTGCTTGAATTAATGCTTTCAATTTATTATCAAGATCAGTTCCTAAGATTGGCAAAATGTGCATATCTTGAGCCAATAAGATATACGGCATTATTAAATCGTCTGAAACAGAACCACCAAGTGCTGAATCTTTTTTCAGTCTTGTTGAACTTATATATAATGTATGTTGTATCGCCATAGTTTTAGTTTTTATTTTACGCCTGGATAATGTCCTTGATTAGGCATATTAACAGGTGCTTTTACTGCATCTTTAATTCCTCTTGGTTTTGGTGTGTATGTTTTAGGTATGCTATCAGTCTTTTTGTAATCGTCCATGCTTTGACCTTCTCTTAGTTCTGTTCCATCTTTTAGTCTATATAGAATCACTTTCCAAGCGTGTCTGCAATATACACCCCCTTTAAATTTAAATAGATCGTATGGTCTACCCTTATGACCTAATTGCCTGTTCACGCCTTCACGACTTGCTTTGTCTATATCTTCTAACCTATAAACAAACCCTGCACTTGCAAGTCGCATCATATTTTTACAGAATGTTCGTGTTGATTTGCTCGGTTTTCTACTCTTTTTAATATATTTAAAACGAACTCTATAATAAGACTTATCTAATTGACTTGGTAAATCTTCTTTGCTTCTTATTTCGTCTGCAAACTTTTCTTTATTTTCTTTGATTAATTTTTTCGCCCAATCTTCATAATCCTCAATTAATCCTTCGTCTTGTTCATCTACTATTTCCCAAACATTATCGTCCATTTGTTCACCTTCTAAGCTCTCAAATAATTCATCAAATTCTTCATCAGACAAATCTTCACGAACGCCATCAATTTCATTTACTTTTTTTCTTGCCCAAGATTGCCCTGCATCACCACCCCACAATGCCCAAGCTATACGCCCTGCGCTTGGGAAACCATCTTCGCCAATTTCAAAACCTTCTGCTTTTTTATCTACTTCGTGTCTTGCGAAAAAACTATTCATTCTTTTAATTGTATCAAACGAAAGATTATCACCATTTTTAATGTTTGTTGCTCGTGCAACTGCAACCTGCGTTCCACCTCGACCATATTCTCTACGCCATTCTAAACCCTTTATAGCTTCTTCAATCATCCCTTTTGTTGGTTTGGTGTCTATGTCTTTTAAATCTTTAAATTCTTGCTTTAAATTATCAGAATCAATATCTTCTTTTGTAACACCTTCTTTTTCTTGATCTTCTTCTGATTGTGTCTTTGTAACTTCTAAATCAATGAAATCTGCAGGTTTAAGCGATTTAAAGTAAAGATCAAGGTTTATATCATTAACTTTGAAAATCTTATTTAAACCCTTTAAAAGCGTTGTTTGGAATGGTATTACAACTGTATTGTTAAATAAGCTATAAGCGTCTCTAAGTTCATCTGCATTATTACCTAATCCACCACCTTCTGCACGTATTCCAAATAATATTGGTGATGTTACACGATGACCTGCGAGTATTTGTGAAACGGATTGTTTAGACATTTCTACCCAAGCACTCTGAGCATCATTCATTTGGATTGGTTCAATAATAGGTGCTGTCTCTTTTCCATCATTAAATGTGATTAGTATTTTACCTGCATTTCCTGTTCCTGCAAATTTTTGATTTAATTGTCGTTCTATGGTGCGACGCTCCTCATCTGTAGGTATTCCGTTAGAAAATCCAACGTGCATCGAAGGTGTCATTCCAGATGTTATATTAGATAAGTGAAATTGCGCAATCTCTAATTCCATTTGAATCCAATCTGTTGCTGCTACATAATCTGGCGCAAAGCCATAAAATAATGCAGGGTTTTTATCTCTAATCATTAAGATTTGACTTGCTTGTGTTCTGTCCTCTGTGTCAAATGCTTTATATGCTCTAGGTTTATATTCTGATTTTTTACAATTTGCCCAATTAGCACTATAGTAATAGTGTTCAACTTCACCATCAATCATTTTACCAGAACGAATGTATTGTGCAGGAATATGTTTCATTTTAGCGATCTTGCTTCTATCTCTTGACCAGATCACATTAACATAACACCCACCAAATAGCTTTAAATCCATCGCGAGGTCTTTTAAAACGTCATCATCTGAATTATGTAGTAATTCTGTTAATCGTAAATAGCTTTCTTTTGTTGCGTCTGATTCATCAACATTTGTGGCTGCAATTCCTTCGCCGTATATCATTGCACCGATTGACTTAACTAATGCACCATTAATTGCACTACCTAAAAACAATTCTAATAGATAGTTTGGGTATAAATTATCTTCACCAAAACTGATCCATTCTTGGTTAGTTTTTTCCACTAAATGCGGAATGTTATAATGCGAAAGTTTTACTAAATTTAAATTCATAATGGATTAGTTAAATTAATTATATTTACATAATTATCGTTTTCATTGTATTCTGTGTAATCTACTGCTTGTCTTGATGAAGGATTTATTGTTAAATTCATTAAGCCATTCCAAACAACAGGAAGCCCTGTCGTATCAAGATTAAGGTTGTCTGTATTATTATATATAATAGCATCATAAAAACCAAGCGGAAAATCTTTTGTTCCTAATTGAATATTTGCATTAAGTAAATCTTCTTCACTTAATAACCTTGTTGTCCTAAGACCAAACTCAATATATCTGGAATTGATACTACCATAGAGTGTGTTTAAAGATACAGTTTTAGATTTTCCTGTAAACTGACTTGTAAATGTGCAAAGACTTCTGCCTGTAGTTTGCCCTTCATTATATTGGTTATATATGTTTAGATAAAAACTAATTGGATTTAATCCGTCCTCTATATTTTTAAGCGTTAACTGTATCATATTAAAATGTTATCCAAACAACTTCTGTGTCTGAATCGTTAGTATTGTAATCTGTGTATTCAACTGCAGGGTTTTTAAAATCTCCTGTTTGTTCTGCGCTTAAATTAGCTAAACCTTTATAAATAACATTTAGTCCTGTTGTATTAAGGTTGCTATTTGATGTGTTTTGGTATACTGTAACATCATAAAACCCATAAGGTGCTGCAGTGTTTCCAAAAGTAATAAATCCAAGAGTAGCATTAAATGTTGATCCAAGAAGAAAATTACATTTCACATATCTTTCTTTGTCCGAATAATCTGCGCTAAAAGCAATTAGTGTAAAAGAATAACCTGTTGCTTGACTTGTAAAAGTGAAAAGTGGTCTATAATCAGTATTGGTCATTTTATCGTATATGTCTAAATAAACAAAAGCAAATGCGCCAACTGTTGATCTTGTTAATTGAATCATATTAAATCAAAATATTTACTAATTGCATTCATATAATTATCCTTTATTTCCTGTTTTTCTTCATCACTTAAATTATTAAGGTCTGCAAATACATAGTCTGGCGTATTATATTCATCCTTCAATTTGAACATCTTTCTTCTTTTTAGGTTTTTCTTGTATAAACAAGTTATTTCTAACACCCTCATTAAGCCCTTCTATTTGCTTTTGTGTTAGATCATTTAAAGGTATATTAAGCGAGTCAATGCTTTTGCCTTCATATTCTTTTTTTAATTTCCAAGCCATAGCGTTTTACTATAAATATAAATATACGTTATTTGTTTTTTTTAAATAAAAAAAGGGGTAATAAAACCCCTTTCTTCTTTTGTATTAAGTAACGATTATGAAGGTGTGTTGATTGATAGATTTGCAACATCCGTCAATTGATCAAATGGCGCTTTTGCAACGGCTATTCCGTTAGATGGAATAACTTGTATTAAGGCATCTTTTTCGTCTGCACCCCATTCAATAGTATAACCATTTTGATCGCCCATTGCTGCACCTGTAATAACTGTGCCACCTGTTACGTGACAACCATTTTGAACGCCTAATAGAAAGCAATTATTGTTAGAATCTTCAACAAAAATTTGACTTCTTGAATACGCCATTAATCGTAATTCATTAGTTGTATCGTGGTCAATCTTTTGTAATGTCACCGACAATGTTTGGTTAAAAAATGTTGTTCCGTTAGCATTATCAGAATTAACATTTACAGTCATAGAACTCAGATTCGGAATTAAATTATATTGATGCACAGTAACTATATTAGTTTCAGCACTTGACCAATTTGCAAAACCCCCAGCCGTCATTTCTGTTTCGGTGATATTTGCGTTTTCCAAAATGTTGTTTGCATACGCTTTAACTAAAAAGATTCTGCGTAAACCCCCAATGGTGTCTTTACAATCGATCCCTCTCGCCCTTGTTAAATCACAAGCCATATTATTATAGTATTAAAAAGTTAATAAAAAGGGGGTGTATTGCAACCCCCCATTTAAATTATGTATTAAGACCAAACAGTTGATCCGTAAACACCGTCTGTTGCTACTGCACATTGAACACCAAGCGCAAAGTTCATTACAATTCTAACATTGTCTGAGCCGTCAAATTGGTATGTAGGTATTACACGAGCTTCTGTCCAATCAGTTGCAAGGTTAGTTCCAAATACTAGATTTTCTTTATATGTTGCAACGATAACGTCATCAAACATTCCAGGACAAACGTAAATTGGGAATCCAAAATAAGTAATACCTTCAAATGATTGCGCAACACCAAGACTATTAATACCTTGATTTGAACCTGCTGCAGCTAAGGCTTGAAGCAAGAAAGCATAAGTTTTAGCATTCATATAGAACCCAAATCCTGGCTTAGAAGTTAAACCTGCAATTCCAACTGCTGCATCATACACAAGAGCCATGTTAGCTAAAATATCACCATTATCTAGAGCATTAGCAAAATCAACTTCCGTAAAGTCTTTTAGTATACTTGCATCTGCACCTGCTTCATCTTGCGTTCCATCATCAGATAAAAACCCTGTCCCAAAAGGAGTAGAACCTTTCCAAATCATATTTTCTATGTGTGCACCTGCTTTTCCTGCAACTGCTGACAATAAAAAGTCTTCGAAAGTTCCTGGTAAGTTTCCGTTTCTGTCCATGTTTTCACCAATCCAAGTTGGGAATACAGTTCCTCGACAAATTTCTTCGTTAACTTTCATGTCAGTTAATGTTAAAACTTGCTCAGTTAATGAAGTATCATTTCCAGATGAAAAAGAACACCCTGCAGCAACGATAGGGTCAGTAATACCTATATTTGAAATAACTGCTTTTCTATTTAAACCGTCTATTTGTCTTACATATCCTTTTGCAATTGTGTCTGGTGACTTCACTGCAGCCGTTACATAAGGCAATGCTAATTTACCTGCATAGGTGTTATCAGTTACGGTTATGTCAAACTGATACTCTTTGCTTAAGTTATATTGATTGTTCGCCATTTTTAAAATTATTTATTGTTAATGTAATAAGCTGCCCTTTCTTTAGTTGACAGTTTTCTTAAATCCATAGTTGAATTAAAATTCGTTCCTTCAGGATTGTATGTAATACCTTCTGTTGCAGGTTCGCCACTTAATTCTGTGACCTTGCTTTTTAATTCTTCTATTTGTGTCATAAGTTCCCCCATAACCTCTTTTGACATTTCTGTCTTTTCTTCTACTTCTTCTGATAATTCTGCAGATGCTTCTACTTTGTCAGCTTTTAGGTCTGCAATTGCATCTTCTAAATTCTTTATTCTTTTTTCCATTCCTTCCCAATCTGCAACGTCTGCTTCTTCTGCTAATTCTGTGTCTTCTGACATTTCTTCTTCTTCTGCAGATGCTTCTTCAACATCCTCAGCTTCTTTTTCTTCTCCAAGATCAAGTATTTCAGAATTTTCTCCGATTGTTAATTTATTGCCGTTTTCCATTGTGTATGATCCTGCTTCTAATGCTTCTGCATTTCCGTCATCACTAACTGCAAATACTTTTGATCCGATCATAAATTGGTCATCTTCTGTAGCGACAACCCTTCCGTCATCAAGTTTCATTTCTGCATAAAATTTTACAGAATAAGATTTTGGTTCGTTTTTCATTTTTAAGATATTTAAAATTTTTTCGATAGTTCCCATAACATAGATATATATAAAAGGTTTAGTATTGTTTATTTTCTAACGTCTGACAGTCTTGTTTTTAATAGCTGCACAGACCTTTGCAGCCGTTTCCTTGTTGCCGTATTCTTTTATCTGATCTTTCATGCACTCATCCCAAGAATATTTTAACATTGCTTTTTTATTTGCAAAGGCAACATATTCTAACATCTTGTATTTTTTTTTGTATTTACGTTTTCCCTTAGTTGTATACAATTCTTCTTTCATAGTTGCAGAAGAATGATCTGCGCAAGGCATATACAACTTAACACCATCAACTGTGTGTGCATGAGAACCAGAACAACCCTTAAACATTTCTGCATAAATTTCTGCTTCTTCTTTGTTTCTGAATAATGGTTCTCCGTCTAATACTTTGACAGGGTTTAATTCGTTAGCTAAAATAATATCTTTGATTTTGCCTAACATTACTTCGTCTGGGCAATCTTCACAAACTTCGTCTAAAATGTCAACTTCTTTTGATTGCTCAATTAGTTGATCTGTGAAGTAACCTTCAATAGAAAAACCTCGAACTTCTTTGTTCTTAATCTTTTCCCAAATTTCAGGATTGTTTTCTGCAGATACTTGAACGAACCAAGTTCCAACGGGCATATTATTAAAACCATACATATTTGATTTGTCGTATTTTTTATTTTCCTTAATCCAAGATTCTACAACAGTTAAACCTTGAACGGGTTCTTTGTGTTCAAGCGTGTGATTATTGTTGTTTAGACTTGACATAAATAGCTTCTGCGCTTTTCTAATAGTTTCCTTAGTAAAGAACACCTCGTATTCTTCATTCGTTTCTTTGTTTAGTCTTGGAATCTTTTTGTCTGGAATTAAAACTGCGCCAATTAATTGCTTTTGTTCTTCATCTATTTTAGCAAGACTTAAAAAGTCATTATTAAAAAAAACAAAGTTTTCTTCAATTGCAGGAAATTTAACAACAGAAATTGCATCAACGCCAAAATGTTCTGCCGTTTCGTCAATTATTAATTCTATAAGTTTTTTCTTTTTAGCCATATCATCTATAAATATAAAGTTCTTAATTTTGTTTATAATGTAGCTTGTAAATCCAATTCAGATTGTAATGCTTGTGAATTAGAAATATCAGTTTCAACTACGAATGCCTGAACAGGTTGTGCGCCATCTTCACCTGCAGGAGAAATATTTTCTAAGTTTGGAATCATTCCACCAATTCCACCTGTTTCTTCTATAGGGGGTGCAGAAACATCACCACCACCACCACCACCAGATGCACCACCACCACCACCTTCATCACCTGTTGCCATTATTTTTTTAACATTAGCCATACCCATAGCAATTATTCCCCCTGCTGACAATGCGCCAAATATACCACCTTGTGCTAATGCTTTAGTTGCACCTAAAAATGTATCTCTAATAGCCATACCAACTTGAATAGCTTTTGCTGCCTTGCTCTCTTTTCCTAAAATAGCAACAACATCAGTAACCGCCTTTTCTTGTAACATCTTTTTATTCTTAGCTGCCAATTTTGCATCTGCTTCTTCTTTGTCTAATAGAGCTTTTTTATCTTTTGCTATTTTTGCATTTGCTTTTGCTTCGTCATCTATTGCTTTTTGTTTTGCGTCTGCTACTTTTTTTATTTCTGCTAATTCTGCATCTGATTTTTCTTTCTCTAATGCTTTTAAATTAGTTAATTGTTCCGATCTTTGACCTGTAATCCTTTCGTCTAAATCTGCCATTTCAGTTTTAGCATTTATTACTGCTACTTGTAAATCAACATTATCTTTGTTACGAGATAATTCTAATTCTGCTAAATCTAATTTTTTTTGCGCTAATGCTTGTTCTTCTGCAAATTGCGCATTTAAAACTTCGCCCAATTTATTGTTTGCTGCAATACGTTCTTCAAATGTTAAGCTAATATCGTCACGAATCTGTCTTTGAACTTCTGCGTCTTTTTGGTATTGTAATTGCAATAATCTTTGATTTGCTTCTGCTAACTTTACTTCTTTATTTAGGTTCGTTAATGCTTTTGCAAATGCGACAGTTTCTTTTGCGCTTTCTTTTGCGTTTTTTACAAAATCTGAAAAGCTACCACTACTGCCCACTACTGCATCTTTAACGCCATTAAAGGATTCTTTTGCTAAATCTCCTGCTTCTTTAAATTCTCCCTTTAAAACCTTGCCAATTGCTTTTCCTAATAGACCCAATGACTTGACAACCGCCATTACTGTATTTACTAATTTTTGAAAAATGTCACCGATTACTGCAGACGCAAGATTCACCTTGTCCATTACAACTTGATTTTCTCCTAATGCGTCCTTTAATGCTACAAATGCTGAAATAATAAGACCTACGCCCATTGCCTTAAAAGCTAATCCAACCCCTTTTATTCCAGACTGCATAGCTGAAAAACCTTTTTTAGAATTTTTTGCGCCTTTTCCTGTTGCTTCTACGCCTTTTTTTAATTCGTCAACTTGCTTGATACCGTCTTTAGCATCAACATTAATTTTAATCGTTTTATCTACCGCCATAGTATTTTTATTATTTCTTTTAACATTCTTATAAAACTTGTGTGATATTCCTGCAATCCATAAGCAAAGTCTAATTCTTTGTCTTTGTAATCAACCAATTGTAAATGGTCAATGCTTGGAATAATTAAATCTGATGTTGCTTCTATATATTTTTTTAGTTCCATATTAATCTATCTAAATTTTGAAAATCTATATATTTAGCGTTCTGATATATTGCAAAATTCTCATTATATCCTAACGCCATATTGCTTATTTCGTTTACATCAATTTCTGCTGTCAAAGTCCACAATCTTATTGTGTCTGTCTGGCTATCTTGTAAACCGAATTGCAAAATACCATCAGAATCTATTAAAATGTTTAGTGTGCAAGTAACAGGATTTGCGCCCTCTCTTAATTGAAATTCAACTTCACCACCTACTGCACCTAATTGTTTTTTTGTTCCACTTTGAATTACAAAAGCTGTAAATGATGCAAAGGCATCAGTTGTTCCTAATGTGTAAGTGGCACTTGTTCCACCAACAACTGTTGATATTCCTTTAACTCTAATAACGATATTTGAATTATCAGGCACGTATAAAGGTTTCGCAAATTGATCTCCACTAGGATATGCGTAACCAAGCGTATTTCCATTGGTTTGACCTGTTAAAATCATTCTATGTGATTCACCTCTGTATTGTGGAATTTTTGAATTTGTTGGTCTGTATTTAATTACTATGTCATCACCATAATAATTTAAAATTTTAGATGCGTATTTATTATTGTCAACGCCTGTTACTATTGGTCGGTTTGTTCCACCTAATTTTCCACTTATAATTGATTTTAATTGACTTGGCATAATCAATGCTGTATTTCCGAAAATACTCTGCATAGTTAATGGCAAACTTCCTGAATTATTATAGCACATAAATTCGCCTGGATTAGATGCTTGTTCTGTATTAGTTAATATTATACCACCATTACAAGTGCAACATTCAGGAGATGTAAAAAGACCTAATGCCGTTCCTGTTGTTGATGGTGTGCAACTTGGATCGTCCTCTGGACACCAAACCCAATAGTTACCCCAAGCGTTTGATCCATTGCTTAATGTTCCAATTACATCATTACAACCACTACAATTTAAACGTGTGTCTAATGATTTAATCAATGTAACCTTTGTTGATGCTTTTGCGCCTACCTGATAATTTGAAATACTAAGCACACGCCAATATGTATCTTTTATAAAATACTCATCAGAAAAGCTAAAATTGAAAATATCAACTTCACTTAAATTCAAGTGGCATTCCATAATTCTTGCGTCATCAGAATATATATTGTCTAAATATGGTTTCCAATATTTGCCGTATAATGTATTGTTAAACCAACTACCAAAATTAAGATCATAATTAAACACACTTAAACCACCAACTATTGGTGGCGTTGCATTCCAATAAACTGACTGATTGCTAGACGTTAATGTTGATGTTGTTACTGCCTGTAAATCAAAAGGGCTGCAAAGAGCATAATTCTTGAAGCGCAAAGCGGTAACACTATTAGCAGTTGCTCTATGAAAATATATATATATTTGATCGCCACTTGTATTTAAGATGTTTGTTCTTGTTCCACTATAATAGAAAATTTTTGGTTTTGTTGGCGTTGGTTTATTTTCTACTAATGTTGCGCTTGTCCTTTCATAAGTAAAATCATATTGAACTGTTAAGTTTGGCAAAAATGTTCCTGCTTGTTCATCTTCACTAACAAATACTTGACCATTTATAAAAGGTGAAAAAATAGCTTGATTCTTTAATTCTCCTGTTGCTAATTCATTTTGAAAGTCATCTATTCTTATATGTCCATATACATTAGCATTTGGATAGTTTTCTTTTATTGATTTATTATATAAATCTTCATCTTCTAAGTCTGTTAAATGTATTGTCTTTTTTTGTAGTGATGTAGTGTCTTTGACAACTATCTCTTTTGATACATCTAACTTATTTGTCCAATCCTTCAATTCACCACTATTGATAAAATCATTATATGGTTGTATTAATAAATTAGAAGAATCGTTTGGATCAGTTAGAACTACCAAATTAAACCTTTGTATAATATCTTTTAAAAATCCATTTTGCGTTAATTCAGGATCAACACAAGCGGGTATGTCTATTGTTTGGTCGAATATACTATTGGCAAACCCCGCCCAATTCATGTCTACAAAACCATAATACGATCCACAACCAGGCGTTTGAATAGCACCTATGACAAATTTTGTTTCACAGGCAACGCTATCACTATTCATATAAACTGGCCCCCATACATCAACAAGAATCTGTGCAGATGAATTAGGTGCCATTCCTTCTGAATTTATATAAGCATTTACAGTTCCTAATGCAGAAAATGAAGAACACCCATAATTTGATTCCGACAAATTAACATAAACTGTTGTTTCACTATCAGGCACATCTTCGCCTGTTGATACATTATTTGCTACATCCCAATATACAAGTCTATAATCTAATCTAATAACATTATCGTTTGTATTCCAAGAGCTTCTAACATTTCTAAAATTATGAGTGTGATTAACTCTAACTTGTTCCATAGAAGTATCAGCTTTTGTAAAATAATGGTATGTAGTATTCCAAACGCTATCTGTATCAGTAAATTGGTCACAATCACCAACGCTTGTTGTATTTGCAGGAACGACAACATCAACAATATTTACATCTTCTTGGTTACCATTACCAATTACTTCATTGCTAAAATCACCCCATTCGTTCTGCATAGCTACTGCAAAATTACCACTTTGTGCAACTAATGTGTTAACTGTTGGCGCAACAGAAAGACCTGTGTAATTAGCTAAGGTCATAAATAGTTTACCAAAAAACTTGTCCGTATAATCTCCTGTTCCATCTATGAAATCAGATGTATATGTAAATCCTGCCCTTGCAATAATTAATCTTAATAAAGTTCTTAATTGTATTGCAGGTTTAAATTGACTAAAATTTACTGCCTTAGACCATGCTGCCTGAACGCCACCATTCGCATCATTTACAATAGCATCACAAGCATCTTGATCCATATTTAAAAATCTTTCTTGCGAACCATCATAATAGAAATTTTGTTCTGTAACGCTAAAAGGATATATTATCTGACCAATACCAATATCAGAATCATACAAGGCATCTCCTGCTGTGTTTGGTATACCAGAACCCCAAGACTTATAAAGTGTGTTATCATACCAATTTGTGTATGTATATACATAGTTATAATAGTCTGTATAAGATCCGTCATCATTTCTAAAAACGTCTTTTAGTCTTTGGTTTCCTATAACAGTGAATAGTGTAGCACTATTAGATAATAATACAACTTCATAATATTGCGCTTTTTGATATACGCTTTTAAGCTGCAACATACCTTCAAATTGTGGCACAGTTCCAACATATAAAACTGCATCAAATTTTGTCTTAGTATCAAATACTAATGTTTCTAAATTTACATTAAACCAATATTGAAAGAATTTATTATTGTTATCTGTGAAGGGCAATTTGAATGTTTGTGAATAACTACCTTTTCTTGATTCAGGTTCTCTAATGTCTGAGAACTGATAATTCAAAGGAATATTAGGTTCTTCTTGCAGGTCTAATTGAAAGGTGCTATCTGCCGTTGCTGAACTTGTTGCTTTTCTATATGCTACTAATCTTACTTTCATTAACTATTTGTATTTACAGGATTTGCATATTCTATCTGTATTGTATATTGTATTAGATTATCATTTGCTTGTGTCTTTTTCATAATAGATTTATCAACTATCATAACGCCCTGCGTGAATTCTGTGTCTGCATTTTCAACAATATAAACATCTGTTGACATAATTAATTTTTCCATCAAATATGCTTGATCTTCTGTGATCCAATCTGTGTTTAATGTTTCTTTTAATACTGCAGTTACTTGCCTTGTTTGTTTCCCTCTTTGTGTATTATTATATCTCCATTTACTACCATTAAAAGTTCCTAAAATACTATTATAATTGTTTCTTGTAACTTCAATTCTTTGAGTAGATTTTTTTGTAAAATTAAAATAATCATAACAACCCAAACTATTACGCCATGCTAATCTTCTGACCTTAAATCCTTTGCAACTACCATCTTGTTTTATAAAATAATATGGTGCCGTTTCTGCTGTTGCTAATGCAGGATTTGTATTTGTTGTGCTTGTTCCTCTAATTGTATAATACGCCCACCCTGCGTTATTAGATGGTCTTGCATCAGTATTGTCTGTCTGCGCTTCTAAGTTCCCTGCGCCACAACCAAAATATAATAAACGCCCTGCATCTGTTAAACTTCCATCTGTAGGTGGAATACCACCATTAGCTGTGATATTTGCAATATATTCTGCATCATTAATAAGAACATTGCTTGAATTATAATAAGCAATTTGAATGTAATCTAAATCGCTTGTAAATTTAGTAGAATCATTTAAAAAAGCTATTGTGTGATAATCTGTGTCTTGAATATAATTAATCCTGCCTGAGATATTATAATCACCTGATCCGTCCTTTACATCACTTAAAAATAAATCCGTAGGACTACTTGCTTGATATGCTTGGAACGCATCTCCCTGTATATAATTTGCGTCTATTGTTCCACCTGTTACGCTTCTTTCAGTAAACAAAGGCAATGATGCAGGTATATAAACCTGTGTATCTGTTATATTTACTGCAGTGTTTTGTGTTGGCAATACTGATTCGCCCGTGCTAAATTCTTGATATGCTTTTATAAAAATAGTTTGAACTTGTGTTTGATCAGTTCTACTATCACCATTAAAACTGTATGGTTCTGCAGGAACATTTGCGCCTATTTTGTGAATTGTTTCAAATGGTATTCCTGTTTGGTTTTGGTCAAATACTGTGTTTACTAATTGACTATTTACAACATCTCTAAGATCGAAAAATGCTCTTGCTTCTTGCGCACTAACATCTGGACTATAACTATTTCGTCTTTGTTTTATTTTAGCAATTAATTCACCAGAAGCATCATCAATTCTAACTTCTATTATTAATTTAAAAAAATATAAACCACTAATATCGTCTTGATGTATCATGTAACCAATCATTGGATTCCAATTGGTTATCACAGGCACTTTGTCTGCTGTATTAACAGGATATTGTTTAATTGTTATATTTCCTATTGCCATATTGTTTTATTTTATTATTGTTTCAATTGCTAATTCTAAGTCATCAGCAAATGCTTCTGTTATATTTTCCATTTGGTTGTCTAATTCTTGCGTAAAGGGTTTACTAAAAAATTGCGTTCTTGTTAATCCTCTTTGGTATATTGCTCTTTGTATTAAGAACCCTAAACTTTCATTGCTTATAAATCGACCTTTTTTATCTCTACCTTTTATTGGTTTATTTTTAATCCAATTTATCAGTGGTTGTCTTGGTGGCATTTTAGTTGAAAATTTAAATGGACTTCCTTGTCCTCTCATTTTGCCGCTACCTTTAAAACCACCTGCACCTCTCACACCTTCATCTACAAACGCCCAATAATCTTCTGCACCCCCAAACTCAAACTCTAATGTTACAGAAGAATCTGATGCTGTTACTAAATAGTCAAAATCATTATATAATGTATTTTGTTTTGTTTGTTTATTTTTCTTTTTTAGAATAGACCTTCCTTCCTTGATAACATTGCTACCAAGTTTCTGCATTGCTTGTATGGTATTTTTAAACTGCATTAATCGTTAGGGTCTATTGGAACAATACAAAGATTGTTTTTATTAGGAACTTGAACGCTTAAATTTGCTGACCATCCTGTTAGTGTGTTATCGAATCTAGCTGTAAATGGCTCTGCATTTATAGGCAAACTTAAAACAACATCATTGTCCACCCATGAAGAAGAATAAAGATTTTGATGAAATTCGTTAATAACATCTTGAATGATATTTAATGTTTGTGAATAAGTATCTACTCGACTAACTCTTTGTCTATTTGGATCAGAACCAATTTCTTCATTAACCATATCCATTACATAAATAGAAAAATTATAAGTTAGAACGCCCTTGTTAACAACTACTGTGCCTGGTTCTGCATATAGTATAATATAATCAGTCGCACCAAGTTTGTTAATGTCTACTTCATCTAATTGCCCAGAATGAAAGCTATTAATTTGAAAATGTTTTTCTGCAATGGTTTCTAAATATCCAACTACATTTCTAAATGTTATCATAATTGTTTCTTTGTTTGTTATTGTGATCTTGTGTAAATGCTAAATAAGTTAGCGTTTCTAAAATCGGTATTCTGGTTATTTTTTCAATGTCTAAGATGTTATTAGCTAAACTATATAAAACATTATACCACCCCCATTTGCTCTGCATACTTACACCTTTTGTTGTTTCATTTCCTGATTGACTAAAAAGCTGCGCGAAGTCATCGCCAATTTTTCGCCTAAATTCAAAAAAAAACCTAGCGAACTTAATGCTATATCCATAGGACAATCCTTAAATAATTCTTCTTTAAATTCATCTGGATTGTAGCTTTCAATCGTGTATCTTTCGTTTCTTTCAAACGTAACTTTTCTATATAGTATTGACATTATAATATGCAAATTCTCAATTGGTTTTTTGCAATATGTTTCAAGGTCTATATATTCGCCTGTGGTTATTCCAGAGAGATTTGGACAAAAGCCGTATTTTTCTTTTTTGAACATAAATGTTTTTCTAAATTCTTCTTTGTCTGGTTCTGTGTCAATCATTGTTTTAATTATGCTCATTATCTCTAATAAGTCTTTGTAATTCATTTTCTTTACTACAAAGGGGGTAACACCGCACAACAAAGCTAAACTCTTTATAACCTTGTTTTTTTCACTTCCTTTTCCTTCTTGTATTTCTACATATTTTTGATAGGTTTCTATTGTTATGTCAGACCACCTATCTGGTATTGTTAATTTAACCTCTTTCATTACTAATAAATATAAATTGTTATTATTTGTCTTTACGATATATAATACTTGCCAGAATAAGACACCATTAGCTTATTCAATGCAACATATCTAACTGCATCTACTGCATGATTAAAAGCATCTATCGGTTTGTTTGTTATTTCGTTATTCTTGTTTTTAATCCACTTATAGTTTCTAAATTCTTTTATTGCATTGACACTTCTCTTAGTTATATTTAGCTTATGTCTTTTCAAAACATCAATACCAATACGAATAGAATCAGCACCCTTTTTTGCAGGTTTGATATTTATTCCCCCCATTCTGAAAATTTCTTCTATTGATTTTGGTTCTGCGCTATCTGCATATATTTCTATACTTCTGTCAATTCCTAAATCCTTGATCTTGTGTGCAATATCTTGGTTTGTTAAACCCTTTTCATAAATCAGTTCATCAATATATAAATCTAAATCGTGTTTGTATACTTTCACTAAACTTGTTGGATCAGCGCTAAATCCAAAATCCAAACCAATAGCTATTTCCTTTGCGTTTTCTGGAATGCTATCAATTATGTTAAATGAAGGGAAAATGGTTTCTGTGGCGACCCCACGTTGCCCTTCACCAAAGACCCTCCATAAGTTTTCATCAACTTCTTTTAATCTTTCAATTTCTGATATTGTTGATTCTTCTAAAAATGGATTGTCTTTATATGTTGAAATATGAAAGTCAACATCATCTCTATCTGCATCAATTATTTGTGTGTATAACCAATGA
>Ga0208157_1000395_pt1 | contig 24510 bp, 11 predicted proteins | sample 5_EtaG_FD_184077 | JGI IMG/M metagenome (GOLD analysis project Ga0208157, IMG submission 184077) | Marine viral communities from the Subarctic Pacific Ocean - 5_ETSP_OMZ_AT15132 metaG (SPAdes) (version 2) | ecosystem: Environmental > Aquatic > Marine > Oceanic | place: Pacific Ocean | collected...
CGTTGAAGCTGAAATTGATGAGCGTGTCCAAGCGATTGCACAATTCGTGGAAGAGACTGGACGAGCTCCCCAAGACTGGTTTGCCTATCAGCAGTTGAATCCATCCGAAATGGATGATCTCACAGCCGTACAAGTAAAGATGGCCGCTGACTACCCGAACCTGTCTCAAGATGAACTTAACACTCTGATGGGCAGCAAGTACAAGCTGAATGCTGACTTGCACTCTGAGGAAGAGATTAAATTATCTCAGCTTCAACTTAAGATGGATTCAGAGCAAGCAAGACGTGGTATTGAAGAGATTAGATCTCAGTATGCCGCTCCTGAGCGTTCTGATGAAATCCAGTCACCAATTGACGACGAGTGGATCAACTCTATGTCTGCGGAGCTGGACTCTTTGGATGGGATCGAATTTGATCTCGGTAACGGAGAGTCTTTCACCTTTGGACTTAATGATGACTACAAGGGTCTATTGCATGACAAAAACACTCGCCTTGACGAGTACTTTGATCCTTACGTACATGAGGATGGGTCATGGGATTACGACAAGCTGAACATGCACAGAGCGGTCGTTGATAATATCGAAACGATTCTCCAGTCAGTCTACCGACAAGGACAGTCTGACGGTCAACGAAACATTGTGGATCGAGCAGCTAACATTGATGCCAGAAGCCCGAATCAAGGAAATGTACGCCCAACTGTCAACCCTGCCGCAGCTAACTTACGTCAAGCTCTTGGCGGTGGAGACAGGCTAACTTTTTTATAGAATAACAAACAAAAACTGAGAATAAATGGCGATTTCCGCTTCTCAAGGCTCGACTGATTTGGCATCCCTGCTGAAGACGAGTCCAGACTCATACGTTGCCTTAGGCACGTTGCTGTCTTACAATAAGCCCGATAACCGAGACCTCTTGATTGAGACCTACGGTGATCAGGGTATCACTGGCTTCCTCGAACTTACTGGTGCTGTTAAAAACGCTGGTACTGCTGACCACGTACAATACTGGGAAGAAGGTCGCCTTCACAAAGTTCTTACCACTGCTGCTGGTGGCCTTACCGCTGCTACTGAGGCTGAGCTTCACGTAGGCTCTTTCTCTACTGGCTCAGAGCCATGCCGTCTGAATGACGTACTGCTCTCTCCCGGAGGTCAGCGTTTGGTTGTTACTGGCTTTGATGCAACTAACAATGAAGTGCTGGTTAAGAGACTCGATGGTGAAGACACTACCGCAGAAACTACTACTGGTAAGAAGTTCGTGATCATTGGTAACATCTATGCTCAAGGTACTTCACAGCCTAGCACTTTCTACCAGACTGACGTTCAGAAGAGAATCAATCCTTTCTTCATCACCAAGGAGACCTACCAAGTGAACGGTTCACAAGCCACCAACATTGGCTGGATCGACGCTAACGGTCAAGGTGATTACCGCTGGTACGTGAAAGGTGAGATGGATACCCGCAAGCGTTTCCTGAATCAGCGTGAGATGATGATGCTCTTCTCTGAGGATGAGAACACTGACAACGAGGGTGTTGCTTTGGCTAGTGGAACTGTAACTGGTTCTGAAGGTTACTTCACTGCTGTTGAGAAAAGAGGTATCAGCACCACTGGTGACTTCGACTCTTTGCAGGACATTGATCAGATCATTCTGCTGTTGGACAAAGAAGGCGCTCCTGCTGAGTACGCTATGTACGTGAACACTCAGACCTCTCTGAACATGGACGACATGGTTGCTTCAGGTATCGCTACCGCTACTACTGCTGGCTTGGCTGGTCAATTCGGCTCATTCAACAATGACGCTGACATGGCTGTGAAGCTTGGCTTCAAGTCATTCACTCGTGGTGGTTACACCTTCCACAAGCATGATTGGAAGTTGCTGAACGATCCTACCTTGTTGGGTGCTTACGCTACCCCGCTGTTCAAAGGTGCTATGGTTCCTATGACTCAAGTTGCTGATGCCAAGACTGGTAAGAAAGCTCCTGCACTGGAGATGAACTTCAAGTCTGCAAATGGCTACAATCGTGAGCTCGAGCACTGGGTGACTGGTGGTGGTGTTCTTGGTTTCAACACTGACGGTGATGACGTGGCTAAGTTCCACTACCGCTCAGAGTGTAACCTGATCACCCGCGCAGCTAACAAGCACGTAATCTTGAAGTCGTAATAATTGTTTAACTGATAAAAACTAGATACGATGAACGTACCTGCTAATCAAAAATATCTGCTCTTTGTTGCTGCTGGCGATAACGCATGCATGATCAAAGCAGATGAAATCAGATGCATTAACTGTGATGCTAATGGTAAGGTTGAGTTTTTCCCAGCCACCCAAGGTATTTCAGGAGATGTCTCTGACATTGAGGTTACTATTGCTGCGGATGGTGAAAAGGCTTTCTTCGAAGCATTGGTTAATGAAATCGCATTCGGTAACTCGGCTGTGATTGTTGTTGCTGATGAAGTCGGTGGATCCTTCTTTGGTACCGGAGCAACCGGAACAACTATTACTAGAACTTCTTAATAAGGAAGTTTAATCAGAGGAGGGGCTTCGGCCCCTCTTCTTTCTTTTTTAATTCTATTTAATTATGTCTGAAACAACTACCCCCACGCCTAAGCGTGGTCGGCCTGCAAAGGCTAAAGAAACCGCTGCCGCTACTCCTAAGCCAGCAGCTAAGAAACAAACCCCTCCCCCTTCTCGACCTAAGATCAAAAGAGAGGAGAAACCAAACGAAATCCTAGAGTACAGACTCCTGAAAAAATCAGGTGCTGTTTTCTTGATGTCTCAAAAGAATGTCACTGTCGTAGAGGATGGTAAGCTTAGAGAGATCAGATACTGTCCCAACGAACCTTCTATCTACAGAGACGAGCAAGACGACAAGTCAGTTCGAAAGCCTGTTATCTTTCTGGAGGGAGCAATATTCGTCAGACCAGATCAACCGAACCTTGCTGAATATCTGCAAGCGCATCCCGAGAACAGAAAGAACGGAGGCGATAGATTCTACCTTTATCGAGAAGAGAAGGTAAGTGAGCAGAAGCTTGAGAAAGAGTTCGAGGTGCATGATGCAATTAGCCTGATCAGATCTAAGGATCTTGATGATCTTTTGTCTGTTGCGATTTCGTTCTCAATCAATATCGACAGACCAGTTAATGAGATCAAGCATGACCTCATGGTTGCTGCGAAAAAGAACCCCTCTAAATTTATTAGCGCCTTCGACAACCCTATTGTTGAGATGAAGTCTAAGATGACTCAAGCTAAAAAGTATCAAGTAATTAAGGTTAGAGAGGACGGCATTTTCTGGTACGACACTAACAAGCTTATCATAGCTGTACCTGCTGGTAAAGATGCAATGGATGTGTTTGTTAGGCACTGCATGACTGAGGCAGCAGCACCCACCGTTGCTGAGATTGAGCGCCAGCTAGGGTAACCTCAACTAACGCTACAGGAAGAGCCGTCTAAATGACGGCTTTTTCTTTTCGTATATTTGCCGTATGGCAAGAGTTAGAGTAGTATACGAGACCCTCAGAGATCTGGTCAATAAAGACCAAAAGGGATTCGTTACCCCAAGCGTTTTTAATAGCCTTGCCGGAGTAGCCCAACTTAACATATTCAACAGGCTCTTTGATGATATCAAGGATGCTCACAGAAACAGGAGGGCTAGTTTCGATCCGGGCAGAGATAAGTCATTGCTTAAGCAAATGCGAGAGGATCTCGCTTACTTTGTGAAGCGTGAAACACTAGAGCCCTTCGACAATCCAGACGGCCCACAGGGCACATTTAGAAAGCCAAGTGACCTAGCTAGGATAATCTCTATTCAAACAGGCACTCGTGCAAGCGGGGCCAATGAATACGATACTCCTCTTATTGCAGAGATTGTTTACGATGAGGAGAAGATGAATAGAATACTTAGGAGCAACCTTAGCGCACCAAGTGGCGACTTTCCTGTTGCCTTAGTATCTCAATTTATAGAGGTAATACCTACACCAGCTACTTGTACTTTAACGTACTACAAGTTCCCTCAATCAGTAAATTACTTAGGGGAGCGTCAAGGCACATCACCTTCGATGAGCGTGCAAGAGTTCGCGGGCGTAGAAATCCCTGATCCACAGAACAGTTTTGACTTTGAGCTGCCAAGACATTACGAATCACAGCTTGTTATTGAGATTGGAGATATGATCGGGGTCAACCTGAGAGATCAAGTAGTTCAAGCATTTGCATCGAACGAGCAACAGTCAAATAACCTGCAACAATCATTTAGCTAATGGCTAGGAACTTCATACCAGTGAGTGAAGTGGTGGATGATTACATCCTGTCGATAGAAAGCGACGACTACGCCAGCTCAGCCTCAGACAATCTAATAAGGACATACGCGCTACGAGGTATTCGAGAAATGGGCTTTGACATGTCAAGGATCATTCGATCCCTGAAGTTGCCTGTTAATACAACTAACAACACTGTTGCTCTCCCAGACGATTATGTCGATTGGACTAAAGTCGGAGTAGTCGGAAGTGATGGATTGGTATACGTGCTTGGAGAGAACAAGAACCTCAACTACTCTCAGAAGTATGCCACTGATGATGCGGGTAATAACTACGACAATGACGGTGATGGATTGCTGGAGAGAGAGGACTCTAAGTCTGCAACCAATAGCGGATCTCCATCCGTAGGTGCTGATATTTCAGACGGCACGGACTCCTTTGTATTTAGAAACTACGTCTACGATAACAATCAAGGCAGATTGTATGGCGCTGGAGGTGGTCACTACTACGGGCAGTTCCGTGTAAACCTCGACCAGAACAGAATCGAACTGAAGGGCAATAACTCGATGAATGAGGTTGTCATTGAGTACATCGCCGATGAAGCGAGGCGGCCCGGTAAGACCAGAGACACTCAAGTACACATCTACGCAGAAGAGGCTCTGAGAGCGTACATTTACTACAGGCTCATTGAGAGAAAGTCATCTGTCCCTGCTGGTGAGAAAGCAAGAGCGAGATCAGAGTACTACAATGAGCGCCGCAAGGCAAACTCCAGACTCAAGTCTGTCACTAAGGAAGAGATCCTGAAGACAATTAGAAAGAACTTCAAGCAAGCACCTAAGAGGTAATGGCTATTGACAAGATTTTACCGGGCCGTCTCAATGCAGATTCTGATGAGAGACTGCTCGAGAACGGGTTCATGAGTGATGCAATGAACATCACCCTCTCAGAAGATGGGAAGGGTACTGCTTCTATTGCAAAAAATATGAAGGGTACCGTCAAGGCAGACCCGCTCAACGACTCCGACAATCCTGTCAACAATAAAAGGGTCCGAGGCATCGGATCGGTAGGCGACCCTCAGAAAGGCTTTGTGTACTTTGTAGTTGCTGACAATGACGAATCAGGCGAAGAGCACGCTATCTACCAGTACAACACTAGCACTGACAAGTACAGACTCGTGATCAAGGATTCAAGGTTCAACTTTGATCCTAGAGGGTTTGTAAAGTTAGACGTGGTAAACGGAGATTTTGCTAGAAACGGTGGCAATCAAACCATCTTGTTTTTTACCGATGGTAAGAACTCACCGAAGAAGATAAACGTAGACAGAGCGCTGCTGGGAGAGTATTCACCAGACATGACTGATCGTGACTTTGATTATACTTTCAGTTGCATAAAAGCTCCATCCGTACACACTCCAGAAGCTCTCTTCACGACCGACCCCAATCTCGACACTAACTCTTTCAGAGATGAGGCTTTTCAGTTTGCCACTCAACTCATCTACAAAGACGGAGAAGAGTCGGCGATATCTGGATACTCTAACCTAGCTATTCCTAGTCAGCTAACCCTGTTTAACTTGAGTGACTCTGGAGCTGGCATTGGTCCGAATATAGATAATGTCTGTATTGTAAAACCAAATGTAAATGCTTCAGATCTGAAGTCTGGGTCTCACGTCTCTAAACTGAGGATACTCGCTAGATCTGGAAATCTAGGTCCGTTTCAAATTGTTGACGAGTTCCCCATCAATGAGGTTCTGACAAGGAACATCAACGGTGAGGATGTGCAGGTTTACAACGGCAGCAATGAGTACAGATTCTTTAACGAAAAACTGGCGAGATTCGCATCAGACTTAGAGGTGAATAAGCTGTATGACAACGTGCCGTTTGAGGCTACTGGTCAAGCTATTGTGGGGAATAGACTCATGTACTCGAACTACACTGAGGGTAGACCTAACACAAATGTTAATGCGAACTTAGATGTAGTGTACAGAACTTCAGACGTAGGTCTAGGCAATCTGATTGACCCTAATCTGGATGTTACAGACTTCGTTCAATCTAGTAGCGGGGAGACTGAGATAACCATCTTGCTTTCTGACTTGATGGGTTTTACCACACCTGAGCAGCTTGGCACTACAATCACGGCTGGAACAAAGCTTGTGTTTGAGTTTGACTTTGGCGCTTTGTTTAGTGCGGGCCAAGAGATCGCTATGAGCGCTGAGTTTGATTCAGTTGCGCTTTACAGCAATGACCCATTTGGCATCGCTGTCGGGGCAATCAATCTTGATCCGAGCAGCTTTGATGTGCAGCTGGACACAATGCGAATCCAACAAATATCTTCTGGGGGAGCCATCCACGATGGTATACTTGGGGGTTTTCTTATGGGCGCTGACTCAAGTGTTGATCTAGGTACCTCAATAGGTCCAAACGCTATAAACACTTTAGAGGAGCTCGCCGGAGTCCTTGGTGGTATCGGAAACCTACCTAAGTACACTGTTTCAGTTGTAGCTCCTAACGACATGGCGTTTTCTGGATCTGATACAAGCTTCGTCAATCTTGTAGCAGAAACAATTACTGGATCTTCTTTTGAAATAATTTGTCACGCTACATTTTTTGGAACTGCAAGCGCTACCAACATCCAAGGGACTCAAGACGCTAACTTTAGCATTGAGAACATACCTCTGACATACAGGTCGGATATCGCTGGTGTTGGTGATGAGGCTCAAGAAACTAACAGCGCACCTATCGCTGGAGCTACAAGGGTTACTTTTCAACTAAACGCAGTTGCCAACTCTGTTGGCGATATAGACGTTCAGATGGTGCCATTCAACATCGCTCCAATTTCAGTAGAAAATCTTCGACCTATGCTTGGCCCAATAGCTGATCCTAGTCTTGGTATTTTCATTTTTGCTGGGGGCGGCGGCACGGACTCTCCTCTTGAGCCATTTGTAGGCACTACTATAAACCCGAGCCCTTTAGATGTGACGGGCGGCGCTGTGTTTGATTCTGAGACAGAGCTGTACACCCCTGTACCCGGATTAAGCTTTATGTCAAATGAACAGCTTACAGTCACAACATCCAGCGAGGTGTTTGGATTTAAGGCTGGAGCTCTACACAACTTAGGAGTTGTTTATTACGACAGATTCAACAGATCTGGATTTGTAAACGAAATAGGGACTTGTTACGTAGAGTGGTTCGGTAAAGATGGGGACGACTTTAGAGGTAACAAACAAGAGCCCGAAACATACAAGGACGGTCCTGCTGCCATTGAGATTGACATTACTAGCAGCACTCCTTCTTGGGCTGAAACCTATCAAATTGTTTATCCGGGGAACTCTAGTGTTTCTGACTTTATTCAGTACACCGTTGGCAATGCCTTTCCTGCTAGAGTGAAGCACGACGACGAGATCGACGCTAACTTCCCCAACAGAAACATTGACACAGAATCAAAAAGACTGTATGTAGCTCTTGAGACTCTTGATCAATATCGAGAAGAGCGAAATACTTTCAGAGACTATTCCTTTACAGAGGGTGATAAGCTAAGAGTTATTAGCTTTAAGTCTGAGATAGGTTCCGCTGTAGATACGGATACCACTGAAGAACAGCTGATAGATAATTACAAGTCTGCCTCAGATGGATCTATCATTGAGTTTGATGTCGTAGCCGTAGAGCTCTTAGCAAAAGACAGAGACAACCCAATCGCCTACAAAGAAGACACTGGGGATGGTGTCGTAATAATGGGAAGTTTTGATGATATTGCTGATCACATGACCGGCAAGTTCTTGGTGCTTGAAGCTACTGCCATTGCTACTGGTGCCTTCGGGGAGAATGGAAATATCCTTAAATACCAAGGGTTTGACTGGAACCACGTTTCTCGCTACTATAGATCCACCACTCAGAATCAAGGGTCGGGTGCGCTAAATGAAGATGATTTCGACTACGTAAACGCGAATGGTGAAATCCCTAGCGCTAGTAACGGATGGAGAGCAAAGTGCTTGGTGGAGATCTTTACTCCAAAGAAGAGTGTCGAGAATGAGTTTTATTACGAGATAGGTAAACGCAAAAACATTCAACGAGCCCCCAGTGGAAGCGAGCAGCACGGCGGCTCATTTGTTATTGATTCTGGGGACATAAATTACAGGCCCGTTCCATGTAAGGCTGCATTCTTCAATAAAGACGCGACATCCATTGCCAATGTGTTTGACTCTAAATACAGCTTGTATGAATACTCAGACAGACCGATAGAGAATTTTACTATATCAGAAAAGCTGGGAGAGAAAATGTGGAGTCGCGGTAGACCTCACGTTAAGTTCGAAAACGCAGCCACCTTCCGTAGGTTTAACGCAGTAACCTATAGCGATGCATTTGCGGAGGATGTCGATAGATTTTCACTGACATCGTTTAATCCGGGTACAGCAAACTTCTACAGCTTTGACAGCCAGTACGGTGCGTGCAACTACATCTCCAACTACGGTACTGAGCAGCAGGGTTATGATGAGCTTGTAGCGATCCAAGAGAATAAGTTCTCAAAGACCCCAGTAAACAAGAGCATTATTACTGATGCTGCGGGTAGCACAAACGTAGCGCTGTCCACTGACGTTCTTAGAACGACAACTTACTACGCAGGAGACTACGGATGTGGTAATCATCCCGAGTCTGTTCTGGTGCAGGATAATGACGTTTACTTCTTCGATAGAAGCAGGCAGAAGGTTCTGAGGTTCGCTGGTGGACAGCTTACCGCCATATCAGATCAAGGAGTGTCCAGCTTAGTTGACGATGCTATCGAGCTGTTCAATAAGATCTACGACAGGAATAGCGGAAGGATTGTTTCTGGATACGATCCAGACGATCAGGTTTATTACATCACATTCGTTCCTGCACAGCAGCTAGGATATCAAAGCGGTGCAGTGATAGAAGATGATCAGGGTGGTGGTGATGAGGACGCTGGTGGCGGTGCAACGGACAACCCTCCATTGCTTGTCCCTCTATACTTCAACCCTGACTTAGATGGGAGTGGGCAGATTTCCTCGCCAGACATACTTCAACTCATTGGTGCGTTTGGTACAAACGTCGATTCTAGTTTCCCAGTGTACGAATCTGATGGTAACGGCAACTTTACTCAAACCTTACTATCAACACCAGACTTTAATTTTGACGGAGAGGTAAGTAGCCCAGATATACTTCTTCTGTTGGGGGTTTATGGAACCTTTGTAGACACATTTGTAAATACTGTTGATGGAGACACATATACCGCAGAAGGGACAACTGAACTTTCGTTAGACGGACAGCCTCTGTTCTTTGATATTGAGAATCAAGTGGTTGCGTTTGAGGATGGCACTCCTGTAAGTGGCTCTGGATCATTCCTGACCGAAGAGACCACAGGTAATGCGTTAAGAAACCTCAACCTACTTGGAGATGATCTCGCTGCCAGTGCAATAGAGTTCTTAGCCGAAGAAGGGTACATTGGGTTCACCCTGTCTTACAATTCTGCTGGTAGATTCTGGCAATCAAGAAACTCGTTCTACCCAGACGTGTATGCGAATCAAGACAATTCGATGTACACTGTCAAGTACGTGAACGATGATACATTCCCAGAGCTGCCCATTGGCTTCCCGCTGTTGATGCACAAGCATGCTGACAACGATGAAGAGAACAACAGATGTCAGTTCTACGATCAGAACACAAGCCAGTCATTTATTGAGGTTGTTTCAAACACGCAGCCAAGCACAGTGAAAGTCTATGACGCTGTTTCTCAGGAGGTTACGAATGGTGTAATGAACTGCTCAATTGAGTCTAGCGATGGGTCTAGGTCTATCATTGGTGTGCAAAAATTCTCCGAAAGAGAGGGTACGTTCTACGCACAGGTAGGTAGGGATATTAGTGCTAACAGTACGTCTCACATCAGAGTCTTGGGTTTGGTTGAACAGACGATAGAGGGTACCGCAGAAGATACCGGGCAACACTTCTTAAGACTGTATGACTACCCCAACGGAATAATCGAGGGTGCTGAGTTGAAATACTTTGTCAACGGTGCCTTAGAGAATATTGGGGTGGGCGACACGGTTGTCACTGTCGGGAATGAGGTGATAAACAGTGGTTACGATGCGACCGTAAGGATTTCTAGCGCTGCAATCCCTCTTAGTAATCAGGTTGTAGTGATGGTTCTACCAAAAGACCTGAATGGAGATTCAGTCAGAGGTCACTTCACTAAGATCAAGATGAGCTCAACCAACAACAACAAGTACGAGCTGTTCTGCGTAAACGCCCACTACACGCCGTCTAACCTCAATCACGTTTAACTAAAAAGATTATTTTTGCGATATGGATCCAGCTACTATTAGCGCGTTAGCAGGTGCAGCCCAAGGCATCGTAGGAGGCATCGGGGGTGTTATTACCTACGGTTCCAGAAAGAGAGAACTTGAAAGGCAACAATCTAGGGCTCAACAAATTCAAAGGGAACAAGAGGAAGCTGCTAAGAAAGCAAGGGGTGCTATCCAAGACTACCAAGTAGGTAGAGGTGCGCGTCAGGCGTTTATGATGAGTCAGCAAGATCGTGCTGGTGACATCGCTCAAAGAGAAATCCAAAGACAGTCTGGAGCTGGCCTTGATGCATTGCAGGCAGGTGGGGCTCGTGCTCTTATCGGAGGCGCTGGAGCTATGGCTTCTGGTGCAGCTAGGGCTGCTGAACAAGCTGCCGCTGCTTCTGACGCAAGGAGAAAGCAAGGCGCAGACAGATTTGCAACTCAAGAGCAAGCTCAACTGGATAAGACTCGAGGCATGCGAAATCAACTTGCCTTCCAAGACATGGCGCTCGCGCAAGCTAGAGGGCTTGAGGCTGAGCGAGATGTACAGTCTATGGAGGATGAGAAGCGACTAATGAAGCAGCAGCTGGCTAGTGATGCATTTAGCATTCTCGGTCAGGCGACTGGAGACATTGGTGGTGCCATCGCTCAGAGCCAGATGAAAGATGGCGCTAAAATCAAAGAAACACCGGGAGAGTTTTCTCACGCATCCAACCCAATCCACCTTGTAAGAAATGGAGTTAAGGTAGGTGAGGCTACGGGTGGAGAGCTTATCTTTAACCCAGAACAGTCTGGGAAACTTGAGACCCTTGCTACTGAGGGTGACACTGAACTCCACAAGTATCTGAGAGGACTGTTTAAGAAATTCAACAAAAAGTCCTAAGCCATGTCAGATCTTACCGCAGGAGTATCCGCAGGCTTGCAAATATTTAACTCCGCTAAAGCAGCGCCGTTGCGCTCAAGGTTGGATGAGTTCGAGAAGTACGCTCCGGTAAACTATAGTGTCAAGTCTTCACTTACTGAATCTCAGAAAGCTGAAAAGCAATCTGAAGCATTTACTGAAGGTGCTCTTGGCCTACAGATAACCCCATCTAACACAAACCTTTACGAGGCTCACTACCAGTTAGCAAAAGACAAGGCTGAAGCTTTGTTCTCTGACGAGACCCTGAACCACTTTGCAAAGGATAAAAGATCCATGATGCAGTGGGCTCAGATGGTTGATGCTTTGAATCAAGAGATTGCTGGATACGAAGGGTATTATCAAGATTCTTTTGGAGACCCATCGAAAGCAAACGGCTTGGGCAATACTTGGGCTGATCATACTTTGAGGGCAAAGAGCCAAGGTGGTGAGCAAGGCTTCTGGTCTGAACAAGGTGTAGAAGCAGACAGAACTAGCGAGTTGAATGAGGTCATGAAGACTGTTGACTCTCGGCAGCACACTGGTCTTAAATTAAATCTTGAGACTGGTCAGTTTGATTACGAGACGCTAGAGAGCAATGTGGATGTATTCAACGTGAACCCACAAACCGCAAACGAACTTTTCTCTTACAGCCTCACCCAGACAGCTTTTGCTACTCCATCTGACTACGCAACAGATCCAAAGCTGTCTAAAGTTACTGGTGATAGAACTCAGTTTGACCAACGACTACAGAGCGAGATGGGCAAGGACTCATTCAGAAGAGCTGTAGCGCAGAACTACATTAACGCTAACCCAGACGCAGGATTGACCATTGATGATGTCATGAATGATGAGGTTAGATTCCAAGATGCATACGAGGACTTTGCGGATCAGACTTATGATTTTATGGAGTCCAATGCAAGGCAATCGAGAAGATCGTCTGGTGGCAGTGGTCGTGGTGGATCTTCTAGCGCAAAACCATCCTTCGGAGACGTTTTCAATAACGATCAGTATCCCGGAGTAGTCAATACACAAGTGCCTCTTAAGCTTACAGTTACAGCGATAACCCCAGAGACAGGGTTGCCTCAGACTGGAACTGTGAGCATTCAGAACTTAGGTGTAAACGAAAAAGGTGAATTTGTTGCAATCGACGCTAAGGGTAGGTCGATTCCCGTTGACGACAATATTTATGCTCAAATTCAGAAGGCTATTGGTGAGGATGAACTCGCTCGGATAAGATTCGAGCTCGGAAATATCCAGCCATCAGACACATCAAACAATACATCGCCAGACGGTGGTGATGACCAAGGAGAGCAATCGTGGTTCAAGAGCATGAAAGACAGCCTTGGAAATACTCGATCTGTAAACTTAGACCCTTCTAAAGCTGGCGGTGATGGCGCTGCGTTGACAATGGTTGATGAGCTGACATGGCTTCAAGAGCAGGCAGGGAAAGAGGAAGACGATGAAAAATACACGGATAGGTATAAAGACGACCGTTACACGTTTGAAGAGTTCGGTGCGGGAGACAACATCCGCATTATAGACAACAACAACCCAGACAGAATACTGGAGATCGGTCAAGATGAATCTGACCCTAAGAAAAGACAGGGTATAGCTAATGCTATCTTTAGATTTATGAACCCAGAGATTTACGATTGATAAGATATGAACGAAGAGTACTTCAACCAAATTGATGAGTTGCTATCTCAGGGTATGACTGAGATGGAGGTCTACAAGTCTATTACTTCATCGGAGGGTTTTACTGGAAGTAGAAACCAGTTGATCACAGATATTATCTCAAAAAAAAAAGGATCGGAAGCGCCCCAGCCAGCCGAAGATTTATCGGGGCAGGACGTTCAAAACACAGCTCCGGATCAGCCGTTTATCTCAGATTTGGAAGAACCAGATTTGGGATCTTCCTTGCAAGAGGGTCAAGTTGATCTAGTAAACAAAGCACAGACTGAGATTGGTGATGCGTACTCTTCGTGGTTGGGTAACGCATTGAAGCAAGGTGAGCCTGAAGAAGGATTCCAGTACGCCTCGGACTACGAGGCGCAAGGTGCAGAGAAGACGGGGGACATACTGGCACGAGGAGCTCTTCTCCCCTTTACGGGAATATATAGTTATGTTTTATCGCCTTCAAAAATATATTCAAGCTTATTTGATGACGACGATCAGCAGGTAAGAAACGACATGCCCATCCCTCCGAAGGGAAGCCCTGCGTACAAGGAGTACTACGAGAGCCTGCCCTCTCACTTGCAAAACGATCTGCCCGCACCTCCCGATTACTTGGAGTACGAGTTTACGGAGGATCAGGAGCAGCTTGCAGAAGACCTCTATAAAAACATTTCAGACAGATTCCGTGAGCAAGAAGGTTTGATGGAGAACATCAGAAACCACAACAAACCCGCTCAAGATGCTCTTGCGGATCAGTTAGATGCTGGTGAGATCAGCGAATCAGATTATCAACTTGCCTTAGAGGAAATCCGGCAGCAGGGCGTTCAGTCTTCCTTCCAAGCCTTTATGGAAGACAAGGGTGCTGCTATTGTGAGAAACGCCTTCCCTGAAGAGATGAAGGCTGACGAAGACTTCTTGGAGAACTTCTCAGACAAGATGTACTTTGAGTACGGTCTGGACACAGATATTGACAATGATGGACAGTACAATAGTCAAGGATTTGGTTCTATAGCAGCGTCAGCAGATGCCGCGCTTTTCCAAACGATTAATGGTATTGCAGGATTTTTAGTTAGCGCAGGAGATAGTGTCGCCGAAACCTTTGGTGGTGACCTTGAAACTGATGAGCAGGCTAAAGAGAGAAGAGATCTGTTCAATAGAAGGTTGGAGGCTGAGTATGCTGACGCAACTATCCTTACAAAAAGCATGACTGAATCATTCAGCGATGGTGATATCGTTGCTGGGTTTACTCACATCGGTAATGGTGTAGGCGCTATGGCTCCGCTCATTGGAATGACTATCATCGAAGGTCTTGCAACAGGCGGTGGCTCTATCGCTAGTGGAGCTTCTTTTGCAAAGTTTGGGGCTCTCGCAGGTAGAGTTGGATTGACGGCATCACGATTTTCAAGGGCGGCAAAGATTGGAGAGGTTGCTTACAAAGGTCTCATTAAAGGATCTGGGTCACAGCTGCTATACGGACTCGGTACAGGTAGTGCCACTTACATGGAGATTGCAGATCAAGAAGGCTGGGGCGAAGGAGCTCTCGGCACCGCAGATAAGATCGGCTACTCTGTACTTACAGGTTTAGGGGATTACGCTCTGGGTAGAATTGGTAGACATGGATTCAAGACCAATGCTACTATGCAGGCCGCTGAGAAGTCATTCAGAGCTGGGAAGATTATCTCTAAGGAGAGCGGTAAGCTGTTGAACCAGCAGATGCTTAAAGGTTACGCTACTGCTCGTGGCTTATCTATTGGTGGTGAGGCTTTGTCTGAAGCAACTACAAATGCTTTGCAGTACATGGTTGAGGCCAACTCAAAAGGCGAGGAAGTCTCAATGAGCAAAATGTTTGATCAAGCACTTGAGGGTGCGATCATGGGTGCTACAATTGGTGGTTTCTTTGATCTAGCTGGTGGGAGTGTCGGTAAAGTTAAAGCAGCAGTAGTAGGAGGTAAATATGATGTTGACCTGTACTCAGATCTGCAAGTGCTTGCTGCTGACAGATCAAGACTTGTCGAGCTGCACGATAACACTGGCAGCGAGAAAAAGAAAGCAATCCTTGTAGCCGATATTGAAAGGATAGACAAAAGGGTAAGAGACATCAACAACTCTCAAGCTCCCTTGTACGAGATGATGTCTGTCAGACACCCTAAAGATTTAGAGGCTGTCAACAAGCTTGATATCGCTATCTACAAGAAGACTATCGAGATGAGGAATGCTACTGCCGAGCAGCAGGGGCAAGTCCGAGGAGAGCTCAAAGCGTTAGTCGATCAAAGAAATCAGATCACCACTAAGTACAAGGCAGAGCTCAAAGAGACCCCTCTGAATACCGAGGAGAGACAGTCTCTTGCTGAATCGAAGATTGATGAGAAAATACAATTCATCAATAAAGAGCTTGAGGTACAAAGACTAGCAGCCAAAGAGCGTGCTGAGGCTGGCCCTGACGGTGTCAGCGAAACCACCAGAGAGCAAGGTGAAAGAATACTGAAGAAGACTGAGAACGATCTTGCTGAAGCTCAAAGACTTAAGCAGGAATACTTCGATGCTAAAAAACGATACGAAGAGAAAGAGAACGAATCTGCTACAGGGCTGTTCGATTCGGATGCACTGACAGCAGCGAGAGAAGAGGTAATTGATGCTCAGCAAAACCTTTTTGAATATCTCGGTCTCAACCCAGAGAACGAAGGTGTAAAGGATATAGCAGAGCCACCAGCACAAACTGAAGCAGACAGATTCGAGGTTCCTGAAGATCAGATGCCAGAGCCAACCCAAGAGGGTGGTAGTGTTACAGTCAAAGAGATTAAGGACGTAAACGCAGAAGGCGAAGTTCCTACAGGTGCGGTAGTGTTTGAGCAGAGGGATGCCGATGGAAATGTGGTAGAGACTGTTGAGGCTGAGACTAATCTTTCAGAAAGAGTCCAACCAGAAGCTGCTGTTGAAACGGATGCAGAGCCAGAGGCTGACGTATTCTCTGAAGAGACCGACACCCCAGAGGTGAAGTCTACTGAGGTCAACGCAATGAAGGATGGTTCATACAGAGTGTCCGATGATGTGCCTCACTTGAATCAAAAGGATAGAAGGTTCCTGAACAGGTACTTGCCTCGCATCAAGAAAATGTATCCGAACCTCAGGGTCGTGATCGCTCACGACTTTGATAGTGCGGTAGCTATCGGCAAGCAGGCTGGTGTTAGCTTCGCGGAAACTGGAGGTGCTTTTGATAGAGGCACTTCAACGATATACATCAACCCCGAGGTTGTTTCCTTGAACGCAGAGCTTGAGGCGCAGGGTGGTCTGATCAGAAAGAAAACTCTCAGCGAGACAATCCTTGAGGAGTCCTTCCACGCATTGATTGGCCCTGCTGTTGAGAACATGACTCCTGCTCAGCGCAAGAAGATCAGGTCTGAAATCGACAGAATTGTTAAATCAGACAAGGGGCTTGCTGAAAGACTAGCTGCAAAAGAAAGCACCTACAAGCAGACAGAGTCGGACGCTGTTGTTGATGAGGAAGTTCTAGTTGAGTTCCTTTCAGCTGTTGCTGCTGGAGACCTGAGCGTAAAGACAGGATTGGCATCTAAGGTTAGAGTGATTGTCAATAAAATCTTGAGCGCTGCTGGGATGAAAGACTTGACCATCAAGTCTGATTCTTCTGTACTAGACATGGTAGCTGCTATAAAGAGATTCCAAGATGGTGCAGATCTCAGGGTTGAAACACAGCAAAAAGCAAAAGACCAAACCAAGAAGTCTCAGAGGCTGTCTGCTTTTGCACTCAAGGAGGACGGCCCTATCGAGGTAAAGTTCCACAGAACAAATTACAAGTACTACCGAGACGGATCTAGGAAAGACATCGGGAGCTATGAGGACTCGATGACCTTCAACGGTAAGTGGCACTTCATTAACTGGTGGAAAAAATCTACAGACTTCGGTAAGAACGAAGAGGTCTTTGACTTTGAGGTTGATGGCAGAAGCATCGACGTAAATCAGCTGGTGAATGCAAAGTTCAAAGACAAGCCTAGATACTCTACCAGACTCAGCCGATACGGAGGTGAAGGGTCTGAGGTAACCAACAGGTTCACGAGAAGAAATGCGGATGCTGTTTCGCAGGGTATTATCAATCCTGCTATTGCTGGCGCTATGGCTAATAAGATGAGAGCCATCAAGAACAAGATCAGAACCTATGAGGGGATGTCTGACAGCGACAAACAGTTCATGGGTAAGGACTACTATGACAGACTTGTTCAGCGTGCTCGAGACATTGAAGAGAAGCAGGTTGCCTTCATCGCAAAAGAGGCGAAGCGACAAAACATAAACTTCTACTTCTCCGAAGACGACCCGTCGATTAAGTCATCCCTGTTGTTGAGCAAGGAGTTCATTGATAGACCTATTTCTCAGCTAGAGGTAAACTACTCTCGTTTCTCAAAGCTGAAGAATGAGTACCTGTGCAACAAGGTGGGACTCAAGAGTTTGTGCTCAACTGCAACTGACACTACGCTTAGACAGTTCTTCAGCCACGCGCTCAGAGAGAGATACGGACTTACATACGAGTTGTTCAGAGACAACCCAAAGGAAGCTAAGGCCAGAATTGTTGAGATTCTTTCTAGAGAGGTTAAGTTGCTTCAAGATGCTAATGTGATTAAAGAAGATCTCAAGGGTGTTGACCCAATGACTTTCTTCAAGGATCACAAGGAGGCAAAGGCAAGATACTTTGAAACCCTTGGCAGGCGAGACGGCATTGATCAGCAAGTCATGAAAGAGCTAGAGCCAATCTTTGACTTCGTGATTGCTATCACTTCGAATGGATCTAGAGCTACTCCTAACCTTGGGGTGTCTATGGATTTGTTTAGAATCATTGCAAAGGAATACCAGAGTGGAAATACAGATGTGGCTACTACTGGTGTCATCCCTAAAAAGGTGATAGACCTCATCCAAAAACAAAGTGATTACGACTTGGAGTATGGATATGTCAGAGGAGACAGAATGGTTAGAATATCTAGCCAGTTGGAAATCCTTAACGAATTATCCAAAGGTTTTGCCAACGCTGATGGTAAGTTCAGACCTCAGGCGTTTATTAAGAAGATGGGTGAGCCCGTAGGCAAGAAGTTTGACGTGTTTGCTCAGACTCAGTTTGGACAAAAGCTTGGGGCTTACGGGTTGAACTTGGCTGGAGACCTGAGTGTACCCACCCAAGACTCCCACGTATTCTCGTACTTCGGTGTACTGAGCCAGAGAATGCCAGACTATAGACAGTTTGGTAAAGGCAATATTGACAAGCTAAGAGCTGACCTTGAGGGGCTTGGTGTTGATACCAACAAGATGGGTCCAAAGAAATTATTTGCTGCGCTGAGAGAGCTCAGAAGCGATGGGAGTAAATCACTTGAGGTTCGCAAGAAAGCAAGTAGAATCTACGGCAAGCTTATTACACCAAAGACTCACGAGGACACTGTTCGCATTCGCAAGTTCAACGCCGAAGTAATCGAGGCTGCTGCTAAGAAGCTCGGGGTATCACCAGCTGAGGTCGGTCAGGCTATCTACGCAACCAGTCAGGCTACGTTTGGATTTGAGTATACACCGAACGCCCGAATCATGGATCAGCTTATGGCTGAGGGCGCTGATGGCAAGCCTGTGTACGAGAACATGTCTGAAAACGCCATGCAGGAATCTGTGAAGGCTGAGATTGCTGAGCCTACTCCAGAGCCATTTGAGCCAGCTTATGGGGCCATCATGGAGTCTAAAAGGCTGAGCAGGATTCAAGAGCATCAACTCTCTCTGTTTGACACCATCCCAATGGATGATGTTCCGGCCAAGCAAATGGCAGAGGATTCTGACCTGTTTAGAAACAGACCACGAGAAGAAGCCTTGAGCTACAGAGGTAAGATGCTTACCAATGAGACTGAGCGTCAAGCACTTAACACTGACAAGAACTCGGTTCGAATCATCAACGAGAACAACGAGGTCAACGTAGGTGACATGGTGGGTGTGAGACTAAACCTCAACGTGCTAAAGAACACTGGCGTACCAGTACAGACTTTGCATCAGAAGAGTGCATCAGGTAAAGCGTTGAAGTACGCAACTGCTGTAACTGTCAAGAACCCAACGCTTTTCGTTAACCAAGGGGCTAGAGAGAAGATCGCAACCTTCCAAGAAAACAAGTTCCCAATGGCTAGTGTAAACGGCGAGTTCGTTAGCGCAAGCATTGACGAAGCAAACTTCGATGGTGTCAAAGCTGTATTCAATCCTTTCAAGACAAACGTCTTTATGGATGTGGCTGGCCGTCCCATCAAGTCAGCAAGTGAGGCTACCATCATCGGTAACGATGTGTTCCTCAGAGGTGAGATTGAGTACTATGACTTCGCAGATCCAATCGTGACAGCTGGTAGAGCAGAGTCAGAGAAAGGTAGAGCCAAGAGAACTACCAGAGGTGAGAAGTACAACAAAGCTGTAAACAGATTCAAAGGGTTTAGCGAGAGAGTTCTGGGTGTAACCTACGAGACCAGAGCGGAACTCGAGACTGCATACGACAATCTGCCTGTACAATCTCAAGTAGCTCTGGACAAGAGCGAGTACGCTAAGAACCTGCAAGACAATGAGGTTCGAATGAAAGCCTCTAGAAGACTCAGAAAGACTGCTGGTAGAGCTGCTAGAACATACGAAGGAGGTGTAAGGAAAGCCATCTTGGATAACCCAGAGAACTACATCTCAAAGCAAAACCTCAAGGACGCGAGGGCTAAGCTCGAGTCAATGAGTGTTCAGGAGCTCGTGGACATCATGACTAACGATGCTCTCGGTAGACTTCAGAACAGAAACGATGACTTGGGTGTGCTTGCAGTTAACTAGCTGATCTCAAGAGCAGTAGCTGACGGTGATCTCGACAGAATCCCCGGCCTCATAGAAGAAGCCGCTAAGATTGGCACCACTGCTGGACGACTGCTGAGACACTTCAGAGAGATCAAGAGCTCGACCCCTCAGGGTATGTACCAGATCTTCATGAAAGAAGTTGAGCGAAGAGGTAACACCTTGTCAGACGATCAGAAGAAAAGGCTGACTCAGATGACTACCACTTTGTTTGATCTTCACCAGAAGCACGAAGACCTTATGAAGCGAGCCATCGCTGGTGAGGACGTAGAGACTGAGTTGAAGAGCATTACTGATCAGGCTCTCAAGGCTGAGAGAGATCTGAATACGTTTGCGAACGCAGTGATCGAGAAAGGCTGGGGCGACCTGCTCACACAGCTCATCCAAGGTAACCTGCTGACCCCAATGTCACAGATCACCAACGTGGGTGCTAACATGATCAACGCACTTGGTAAAGGTGTTGTGGATGCGATAGCGCTTCCTGTAGAGAGATTGATCAACCTGTTTGGTATTGACTCTCCGATCAAGAGAAACTATTCGCTCAATGCTTACATGTATGGCATACGTAAGTTCGGTTCTGGATTCGTAGAGGCGCTCGATGAGATCTATACTGGACAGACTAAAGACGTAACTGAGTGGAGAGTAGAGCGTGGCTTTGCTCCATTCCGATCACTGAAAGCTGCGATGGGCAAGGGAGATCTGCCTATGGGTCTTGACGGTAGGTCAAACCTAAGCCAACGAGTCAAGCTGTTCGTACAGGGTACGCTTGGTATTCCAGCTGAGACAATGTTCCGATTCCTGTCCCTCGGTGATACACCATTCCGCAGGGGCGTAGAAGGGATCGAGCTGTACCAAGCCGCCCTAGCTCAAGGTCTTGAAGGTCAAGCACTTAAGAACTTTATTAAGTATCCAGACAAGAGAGCCCGAGAGCTGGCTGAGCGTGAAGGTAGAAAACTGACCTACCAAGAAAGAACAACAGGTTCTGAGATTGCAGAGCAGTCAATCAACTTCATGCAAAGAATGCTTGCGAAAGGATTCGGTGTGCTGCCGGGAGTAAACGGTGAGGCTGTAGGTAAGTTCCTCGTGAGATCATCTGTACCATACGTTCGCACCCCAGCCAACATCCTGATGGATACGCTGACATTCGTATCACCATACGTTGCAGGCGTGAGAATCATGAGCGACCTGAAGAAGAAGGATGCTAGATCAGCAGCCCAGAACTTCGGAAAGATCGTAGTAGGAAGTATGGTTACTCAGACCGCAATGGTCCTGATCAAAGAAGGATTGATATCAGGTGCCGTAGAGTGGAATGAGGATGAGGAGAAGAACTTGGCATACGATCAGTTCCCACCAAACTCTATCAACATCTCAGGATTGAGAAGATGGATAAACGGTGAGAGCACAGAGAAAAGACCTGACGATCAGTTCATTAGCTACAACAAGCTGGGTATTCCGGGTACCATTATGGGTGCCATGATAAAGGGTGCAGACAGAGATGAGATCAGAAGCAGAGAGTACGAGGACTTTGGCTTCTTGCACCACGCAGTTACAGATTCATTTGGATTGGGACCATTCAGCTCAATCTCACACATGATGGATCAGTCGTTCCTGCAAGGTGTAAACAACTTCATGGAGATCCTGACCTCGACAGATCCTGATGACTTCTCTAGCGCATCTGAAAGATGGTTGGCTAGTACATTCAAGTCTGTATCTGCCATCCCACTCCCGAACACCTTGAGCGCTTTGCACAGAGCTGAGAGAGAGTTCCTCCCCGACACTCGTATCACCAAGGATATGAGCTACGGCGAGAGACTGTACAAGAGACTGGAGTACATCGTGAAGGACAGAACCTTCGGTGCAACAGACATCCCTGTAAGAGTGAACTGGAAGGGTCAGCCAATCGAGCAGAACCCAAGAGGAAACATGGGTTGGACTTACCAGCTGTTCGATATCACTAAGCTAAGAAAGGGTGAAGACGATCATGTGTCACAGGAGATGTTCAGACTGTTCGAGCAACTCGAGGCTGTCCCTGATGTAGTTGGTACTCCGGGCTATGCTCAGAAGAGAAAGATCAATGTGCCAAACATGACGACTAGAAAAGCTAAGATGGCTCTGAAGCGTGCTGGCCTTGACGATCTAAACTTCCTGAAGGACGGAGCGTTCTTGGATGAGAGGGTGTACCTCAACACTGAGCAACTGAACAGACTCATGGCCGTATCAGGAAAAGCTAGATACGCAGAGATCGAGGAGTTGATCACCAGCCAGAAATACTTTAGACTGAGCGATCAGGAAAAACTGGAAGCTCTCAATGAGCTGAACCAGAATTACAACAGTCAGATAGAAATAGAAAGAGGCAAGTTGAGACCTCACTCTATCGAGCTGGTTAGAATCATGCAAGAGATCTACGATGGCAGAGAAGAATAAGAAGAAGTTCAAAGACACTAAACTGGGGGCGTGGTTAGGAACCAACGCTCCCAAGGTGCTTGATGTAGTGGGAGATCTGCTGCCAGATCAAGGCGCTCTGGGTGTGGTGAAGAACCTGATTCAAGGTGATCCAGACTTGGAGCCAGCACAGAAAGCTGAGTTCGCACGTATGGCATTTGAACTGGAGTCTGCTGACCGTGCGTCTGCTCGTCAGCGTGAGATAGAGGTGGTGAAGGCTACCGGAAAGGTAGACTGGATGATGATGGTTACTGGAATGGTAGGGTTGCTGTCATTCCTGTTTACGATCTACGCTGTCGTATACATTGAGTCTGTGCGAGAGAACGAACTATTCATCCACCTGATGGGTATGATTGAAGGTGTCGTTATCGGAAATATCTTCGCTTACTATTACGGAGCTTCCGTTAAGAAGGACAACTAGGTATAGCTGGCTAATCCAGCACTGATCTATCCGTTTCAAAACGGTAGGTCTTTATCTAAACATTCTTCGGAGCAGTAGCTCGCAGAACAATGAGTACCACAATAGTAGCACTCATGCTCTGCGAACAGCTCCATTTGTTCTACCTTACTGGGCATGCTCCTGTATCGCAATCGGCGATGTCAATGTCATCCATGTTAAGGTTGTCAAGTGACGTGATCGGAGTCACGTTCTCTTTCATCTCCAAGTAGCGAGCCTCGGTAATCTCCTCCAGAGGAGCCTGATCAAACCCGTGGTCGCTGTGTAGGAGGAAGGAGACAGACTTCGTGTTCACGTAGTTGACAACCAACCATGCCTTGATTGCGTCGAGCTCTTCCTTTCGGTAGTAGATGGTCACCGATACTGAGTTGTCGCTCCATTCTGCTTGCAGTTTGCGGATTACGTTCAGCTGGTCGATGGCAGTCATGTCATCAGCGAACATAGTTCCAGCAGGGAACTGGCAGGGGAACTCGACAACGACAGTAGAGTGATCCTCTGTGCCGTCAAAGTTTCTTACATACTCTACGAAATACCCATTGTTCCTAGCCACCGATGCAAGTTCACTATCTGCCGCCATTCGGATTCGTCTAATGTAGTACTGACTGTATCCGGGGTGAGCTCCGGGAGTAACACCAGCAAGTAGAGACAGCGTTCCACTTGGCTTGACTGTAGTGATCTTAATTGATTCAGGAAAATCATGGTGAGAAGAGTATTCTTTATCGTATGCACGAAGGTGGACGTATACATCTGACAACCAGCTACGTTGCTCATCTGTAGCTTGCAGGTATCCTGTCACACCAATGCCCATACGCATGTTAGCGTGTACAATATCCTCGGTCTCCTTGACAGCACATGGGATAGCGAGGCTATGCTTGTTGATTCTGTACAATAAGGTAGCAACTTTCTTGAGTTCTTCTTTGCTCTCAATGTTTGGGAGATAGATCTCAGCCAGACAGCAGGTCTCGAAGTTGGCAAGCGATTGCTCAGCACAAGGGTTGTACCCCATCACATCAGGGTCAGGGTACTGGGTCTCACCTGTACGTCCTTGAATGCGTGAAGAGGCGAGGTTGATCAAGCCGTATGGCTCACCGTTACCTTTGTACCCTTCCCAGAACTCATCGGGCAGAGTAGTGATGTCCTCACAGGCAACAGAGTTGTTGCTCATGGCTCTCCAGTTTGGGATACCACCCAAGTCCCAGCGCTTAGCTCTCAGGTACTCCAAGTCATCGTGATCACCGATAGCAATCTGAGCTGATCTGCGGACATTTCCTGCCACTACAATCTTCCCGATGATGTTCATGATGTCGAGGCAATCAATAGGGCGCAGACGCTTCCCTGATCGCTCGTTGAGTATGCGGTTGATCTCCAGCATTCCCCACACCAGATCTTCTGGTCCAGAGGCTGTCCCTCCAAATCCCTTGATCGCAGATCCCTTACCACGAATGAGGTGAGTTGCGAAGGTGAAGTTGTTACCAGTCTCGAAGCTTGCTCTGAGCACACGATCCAGAAGCTCCACCCATCCCTCACGAGAGTCAGGCACGATGAAGTCAGCGTCATTCTCATCTAGACGAGTGACCTTCACCTTACGCTTCACCTTGGGTAACTGGTATACGTGCTCACGTTGGATGTTGAATCCTACACCGGACCCAAGCATCAGC
>Ga0208157_1000396_pt1 | contig 24467 bp, 12 predicted proteins | sample 5_EtaG_FD_184077 | JGI IMG/M metagenome (GOLD analysis project Ga0208157, IMG submission 184077) | Marine viral communities from the Subarctic Pacific Ocean - 5_ETSP_OMZ_AT15132 metaG (SPAdes) (version 2) | ecosystem: Environmental > Aquatic > Marine > Oceanic | place: Pacific Ocean | collected...
TTGTTTAAAAAGGTGTTATTATGTGTGGAATATATGTGGATTAAATGTACTGAGGAGTCGTTATCTTAGCGAGCATTATAACACAAACGCTCCGAAATTGTCAATCCCTCGGTAATATTTTGTAGGAGAAGTCCGTATGGCAGTTTATAATACAAATGTCCTATAAATATCCTATACTACTTGACAAAAACGTTCAGGTAATGTAGAATACTAAGTAACACCCCCCACCCTCTAATCCCATGACAGTTTCTAACATTTACGGGCAGAAGAGTAAGTATAGAATAACTCTGGAATTAGACGTACTCGATGACTTTAACCCGTATCAAATTGACTGGGATAAAGTGTTAGATATACAGGACAATGAGGAAGTACAAAGTGTTATCGAAGATCTGAACATTCCTGTCAGTTGGTAACAATGGGGAACCTCCAAATTGTCCTTATAATGTATAGACCAGTTCACTCAAGTCTTTAAAAGGTTAGTGATACTTAAGTAAACCTAATTACAGTCTTTATTATGTCAAACAGTAACACACAGTTTGTATCAGTTAACTTTGCAGAATTCCTCTTGGAAAATGCAAACAATGGCAATGAAATCTTATCAGTCCTCGATGATATTGTAGAGGGTGCAGATACAGTGCTATAAGTAACAGATAGTCAGTGATAATATGTTAGGGGTTTGTGTTACTTAGTGGTTACACAGTTGTTGACACAAACCTCAATACATGTTATGATGAGTTATTAACAGTGTTTCGACAGTATTATGCGGTTACGTTGTTATCGTTGCGTCGGGCGTTGCGTATATAAAAAAAGATAGAGACCCTAACCTACAGAGGTGACAAATCGAGAGAGAGATATAGAGATATAAAAAAAATTCCGTGGTATATAAAAACGCCATGTGGATTTGCATATATAAAAAAATTCGCCTTATAAAATTTTGGACAATACCACTTATCACATCTATGCAAAGGATAAGGTATTGTATTGTAATCTAGAAGAAGAAGATTTTGAAGAGAAGTGGGAACTACTCCAAGTGATGGTGGGACTACTTAAAACAGAATATACAGAGAGAGACTTATCATATATTAAGTTAGGACCGAAGTGTGGTGTAGGTGGACCAGGAAGGATTGTACAGAAAACCCCCATGTGGGAAGAAGATTCTTATTGACATTGTGCTACATACCTAGTATAATTGATGTGTAGCTACTAGGAATTATGGCAAAAGGATTTACAGTTAAAGCAAATAAACCAACAACCAAAGCAGGTGACTGGGATATTGCAGCTATCAAAGAAAGAATGAAAGGGAAGACCGTTGTGTTTTGTCTTCCAGGTAGGGGAGTATCTTACATATATCTGAAGAACTTTGTGCAGTTATGCTTTGACATGGTTCAGAACGGTATGTCCATCCAGATCTCACAGGACTACTCTTCTATGGTAAACTTCGCAAGATGTAAGTGTCTCGGAGCAAATGTATTACGTGGACCAGATCAGATACCTTGGGATGGTAAGTTAGAGTATGATTATCAGTTATGGATTGACTCGGATATTGTCTTTGATACTAACAAGTTCTGGCAGTTATGTGATATGGCAATTCCTGCTGATGCTGTCTCTGAAGATGGTACAGTAGATGACACTAAGAAGAAGAAAATCGTCTCAGGATGGTATTGCACAGAGGATGGGAAGACTACATCTGTCGCACACTGGTTAGATGAAGATGACTTCCGTAAGAATGGGGGAGTTATGAATCACGAAACCATTGAGTCAATCAGTAAGCGTAAGAAACCATTTACTGTAGACTATGCAGGTTTTGGGTGGTTGATGATAGAGAAGGGAGTCTTTGAAGATGAGAAGATTAAGTATCCTTGGTTCGCTCCTAAGATGCAAGTCTTTGAGTCTGGTAGTGTTCAAGATATGTGCGGCGAAGACGTATCGTTCTGTCTTGATGCAATGGATGCAGGTTTTGAAATCTGGTGCGATCCTCGTATTAGGGTAGGGCACGAAAAATCTCGTATCATATAATGTTATGAACAAAGAAGAACAGTTATCTATGGGTCGATCCGTTAAATGGGTCGATTTCCATATGCCTTCAAAGACATCAGAAGAACTATGGTATCTTTGTTCAAATATACTTACAGAGCTCTCGGAGCGTGACTCGGTTCGATATCGTATCAGAGCAACCGATGCATCTCTAGCGGCGAAACTCGATTTAATTGATGAAGACACACACGACTCGGAGGGTTGTTAAATGGCAAAAACTTTTAATACTGGCGTTGAGACAGTAGAATCAAAACCGAAAAAAACTCGTCAAGGAAAAGGAAAGCATACCAAATATGCCGCTTCCTCTCGTAATGGTGCTCCTAAAAGACTAAGGGGGCAAGGTAAGTAAATGGCAGCACTTATTTGTAATCTACCTTCTTATGAGGTATGGGTTAGAAAGGAGTACTTAACTGATCATACTAGTGGTCATGGCGAATTTGTAAAAGGCGTTTGGGTGTCGTGTAAATCGATACCTGGACGTGCTTTTTACTTTGAAACCTATCTACCCGAATATGGGGCAATGTATGATAAGTTACCTATATCTGCGTTTCTAAGTGAACCTAAGATACCAGATCCCGATATGACTCTACATAACCTACAGTTCTGGAATTGCATGGATTATGGCGTTGTAGCAGTCCAAAAGCAGTTTATAGGGTCAATGCACTTTGAACTCTATACAAGGGACTACGGGAACCAAACAGGGACGTATATATGTACATTGGATAACTATCACCAAGACGTAGATGCTATTGATTACTCTACTAGTGAGAATCCAAGTGAACATAAGTCACATAACCTTATTGAATTAGATAATGGTCAATTCGCATTGTATCCAAATAATAGAATGCGTATCTATGATAATAGTCTAACACCTAAAGAACCATTGAATCCTGATTTTAAAGTATCAACTGTATACTATCAGGTTGAGAATGGACATGATAGGGATGGGTTAGGTAGTGAAGAGAACTACTTCTGGAAAACGGCAAAAGAAAGAGATGCAAAAGATCTATAAATCAGAGGTCGTACTTAAACATCATGATGAACTGAGTAACATTATTGACAATGCAGTTAATACTACTCAACATCATGATATTTTTGGTGATAGTTATACTTGGTCGTATGGAAAGTATAATATTTTTGGATTTACATCTGCAACTAAGGTATTCTATGACCTGTTCTGCGAATTAAATGCGATTGTATATGATTATAATGGTACTAATGAACCTTTATGGATGCAAAGTTGGTTAAATTACCACGAAAAAGACGGTTTGTTGGATTGGCACGGACATCAATGGCCAATTCATGGTTATATTTCAATTAGACCGCACAATACAAAGACAATTTTTAGAAATCCTGAGTATGAAGTGATAAATGAAGTTGGAAATGTGTATATTGGACCAGGATATAGAGAACATAAGGTAATTTCTGATAAAAATACTCAATTTGACACGAATAGAATCACAATTGGGTTTGATATACTTAAAGATGTGCCTCCACATGCTCTTGCAGGTAATATAGGACTCATACCTTTTCCTCAAATAAATAGAATGAGCTCTTAGTATACTTATGAACGACTTTTTGGATAATTTGGGTAATGATCAGCATCAAAAAATGCTCCGTGAGATAGCAAATGACGGTATAACACCTAAAAAAACTGATCATAAGGTAAATAATGACCTATATGAGGCAGATGGGTTGGATTATGACGAAGAACTTTATAAATCTTGACTAAATAATAAGATAGTAAGAGTATTTTATAATGCCTCTAGAAAGAGTCAGTCAAGGTTTTAAGGATATTAGTATGACTTTTCAGTCTAATCCACTGAATGGTGATATTATTGGAATTAAAAATGAAAATGCGATTGCAAGATCCGTAAGGAATATAGTATTTACTCTTCCTGGTGAAAAACCGTTTGATCCTGATTTTGGGTCAAGAATATATAAGACACTTTTTGAAAATCTTGATAATATTTCTGCATCGACGATTGTTGATGAAATAGAACAGTCAATTAGGAACTATGAACCTAGAGTCGATTTAATCGATGTTCAAGCAGATCCTAATTTTGATGAAAACTCATATGATGTAACCATAATATATGAAATCATAGGAGCAGACGTTCCGCAGCAACAATTACAATTCGTTTTGCAACCAACTAGGTAAAATGCCACTAGTAAATTTCTCTAACCTTGATTTTGATCAGGTTAAAACAACACTTAAAGATTATTTGAGGGCAAACTCTAAGTTTACCGATTATGATTTTGAAGGTTCTAACTTATCTACTATTATAGACCTTCTGGCATATAATACTTACATCACTTCGTACAATGCCAACATGGTAACGAACGAAGTATTCATTGATAGTGCGACTTTACGGGAAAATGTGGTATCGTTAGCAAGAAATATTGGATATTTACCTAGATCAAGGACTGCATCAAGGGCATCAGTTAGTTTTTTCGTAAATGCATCAAATATTACGCCTAGACCATCAACTATAACTCTTCAACCAGGTCCAGTAGCAGCAACATCAGGGTCTTTTGGTAACCAATCTTATGTTTTTTCCATCTGCGACCCAGTAACACGACCTGTAATTGATGGAATTGCTAATTTTGACGATATTATACTCTATGAAGGAACACTTTTAAAGCAAAATTACACATTTACCTCTCAGAACCCAAATCAAAGGTTTATTTTACCTAATATAGGGGTTGATACTACTCTAATTAAGGTTAAAGCAGGTACTACTAACCAAAAATTCAGATATTCTTACCAAGATAACCTCTTTGACATCACTAGTGACTCAAAAGTCTTCTATATTCAAGAGGTAAATGATGAAAGATATGAAATATTCTTCGGAGATGGTGTTTTTGGAAGAAAATTACAAGAAGGTGAAGAAATTGACATAAGTTATATCGTCTCTAATGGCGAAATGGCGAATGGTGTTAATCAATTTACCTTTAGTGGTAGGTTAACGTATATACAGAATGATGGTGTTCATAATGTTACTAATGGTATTTCATTGTTAACAACAGGGTCAAGTGGGTCTGGTGGTGAAGAGATCGAAGGAGTTGACTCTATTAAGAAGTTTGCACCTAGAATCTATGCATCTCAGAACCGTGCATTGACTGCAAGTGACTATGAATCACTAATTCCAGCAAAAATTTATCCCGAAACAGAGTCAATTTCTGTTTTTGGAGGCGAAGAACTGGTTCCACCTCAGTATGGTAAGGTCTTTATCAGTATAAAACCAAGATTTGGTGATTTTTTACCGAATTTGGTCAAAGAGCAGATCAAATTGAAGCTTAAGAAGTATTCAGTAGCAGGAATTGTCCCAGAAATTCTTGATTTGAAGTACCTTTACCTTGAAGTTGATTCAAAACTCTATTATAACAGTAATTTGGTAGGAAATGCAGAAGAAGTTTCTACAATTGTCTCAAATAATGCAGCAAAATATGCAGATTCATCAGATTTGAACAAATATGGAGCAAGATTTAAGTATAGTAAGTTCTTAAACATCCTCGATCAGAGTCAAGAGTCTATTACATCCAATATTACAACAGTTCAGATCAGAAGAGATCTTAGATTGGTAACAAATTCCTTTGCTGAGTACTCAGTTGGGTTTGGAAATGCCTTCTATATCAAGAGTATGAGTGGTTATAACATCAAATCTTCTCCAATTAGGGTTGCAGGACTTGATTTTGACGTATATTTGTCGGATGTTCCAGATTCAAACAGAGAAACTGGTTCATTATTCCTATTTTCTATACCATCTCTCAATTCAACATCACCTTCCATAATAAGGCGTAACGTTGGGTTTATAAATTATACTAAGGGAATAGTTACATTGAACCCGATCAACATAACATCGGGCAAACTTAAAGATGGTCAGGCAATTCTTGAGATCTCTGCTTGTCCTAAATCCAATGACGTGATTGGATTACAGGATTTATATCTACAATTAGACATAAGCAATAGCACATTTGAACCAATCGTTGATGAAATATCATCAGGATTAGATCCAGCAGCATCGAACTACATTGTAACCTCTAGTTATCATAATGGATCATTGGTTAGAGAGGGTGGTGCTGTAACAGTAACTACTACAGCTACAGGAACTTCAAGAACATCCACAGAAACTACAGGGACTACTACTAATAGTAGTATAAACACAGGTTCTACAGGAGCAACTTCTTCTTCATCATCATCACCATCATACTAAAATAAATGATATCCACCACAGATAAAAGAATACAGTTTAGTAATATAGTTGAAAATCAACTTCCTTCTTACGTCAAGGAAGATTATCCTTTAATAAATGATTTTTTAAAGCAATATTATGTTGCTCAGGAGTTTGATGGTGCTCCTGTTGACTTGATTCAGAATATTGATAAGTATATTCAACTCGATAATAATACAAATTGCGTATATACTGCTAGTTTAGGTGTTGATGTATCAATTACTGATACTAATATTGTTATAGATTTACTAGAAACACCTGAAGGAACCAATGGATTCCCTGATTCATGGGGTTTACTTAAGATTGACGATGAAATTATAACATACGAAAGCAAAACAATAACAACTTTTGAGAATTGTCATAGAGGATTTTCTGGAGTTACTTCATATGTTAGTGAATTAAATGCAGAAAATTTAGTTTTTAATACTTCTGACAGACAGGCACATTCAAAAGGAACTGAAATACAGAATTTAAGTGCATTATTCTTAAAGCAATTCTTAATTAAGACGAAGCAACAGATACTTCCTGGTATTGGTGAGAGAGATTTAACACCTGAAGTTAATCAAAATGTCTTTATTAAGCAAGCAAGTGACTTTTATTCATCAAAAGGTACTGATAAGTCATTTAAAATACTCTTTAAAGCACTTTATAATCAAGATGTAGATGTTATAAAACCTAGAGATAACCTTCTCACACCATCAAATGCTCAATATAAGGTTGCAGATCACTTTATAGTTGAAAGTGTTTCTGGAGATCCTTCAGAATTAAGCACTGCTACCTTATTCCAAGATACTTATAGTGATACTATCACTAAAGCATATGCTCCGATCACCTATGTTGAGAAAGTATCTACAGGAACTGCTGGTGTTGCTAAGACTTTTTATAAACTTGCAGTAGATTCTGGTTATAGTAGAAGTGGAATGACCGATGGAGCAATCTACGGTAAGTTTTCAGTTCACTCTAAAACTAGAGTAATAGGTAATGTTGGTGTAGGAACAACTACTTTAGATGTTGATTCTACTGTAGGATTCCCAAAAAGTGGTGAACTATCAATACAATACAAAAATCTATCTGTTGGTATTGTATCTTATAGCTCAAAATCATTAACTCAGTTCTATGGTTGCACAAATTTAAATGGAACTATACTTGATGGTACTGATGTTGGCATAAACACGTATGCATATGGATATTCTTCACAAGATCAGTCCAAAGTTATTAAGATAAGAATAAATTCTGTTATTAACTCTATAGACTTTGATAGTTCTGCATATGGATATAGTGCTGGTGATAAAGTTAAGATCAATACATTAGGTATCGGTGCTACTGGATTTAAATCTCATAATTGGTTTTATAATGGATGTCCTGTCTATAATGTAAAGAGTTTCTCATTAGTTGATGCATCTGACCAAACTTGGGAGATTGTATTAGATACCAATCATTTTTTCAGAAAAGGTGATTCTGCAATACTCAACGGTAGAGACAGTTTTCCTAAAAATTGTGAAATAGCATCAGTTTCTTCAGAAAAATCTTTTGTTATAAGTGGACAAGGAGCACTTAGTACTTCTGATGTTTACAATATTAGAAGAAGTATATCAAAAGCAGTACCTAGTGGTAGTAATGCAATTGGTATAGGAATATCTGTATTCTCTACTGATGTTCAGAACACTTATGTAAGTGATAATAAGTTATTAGTCGCATCATCATCTATACCTTCTTATGGTACACAACCATTAGATGCATATGACCATTCTGTTACCTTTAGTGGTACTTTTAGTGGAGAAGATTGGGAAATATCAACACAAGACCATTCTTTATATACAGGAGACTCAATATACTACTCTCCAAACAAAATAACTCAGAATTTTATCAACTCTGCAGGACAACCTACTAGTAGAATTGTAGATGGTCCTGCTTTAGTAGATGAGGGAATATATTTTGTTTATAGAGTCAATCTTAATACAATAAAACTTGCAACATCAAAAGCTGACATTTTAAGAGGTAAATTTATCAGTATATCTACTGATTCACCAATAACAGTAACTGATAACAAGATTCAAAAGACTGAATACAACAATAAAACCTTAGAAACACAAAAAATACTAAGAGAAGTATGTCCTGCAAATAATGAGGGAACAGAATCTAAAACTAAGTCTGGATTTACTGGACTTTTGATAAATGGTGTAGAAATTCTCAATTATAAGTCAAGAGACTTTTTATATCATGGAGAAGTTAAGGGTATTGACCTTCTTGCAACTGGATCTGGTTATGATGTAATAAATCCACCAGATTTAAAGATTGCTGATAATGTAGGAACTGGTGCAACTGGACATGTATCAGTATCTGGTTCTATAGAAGAAGTTAGAGTCATAGATAGCGGTTTTGATTACCATGAGAAACCAATTATCACTATTTCTGGTGGTAATGGGTTCGGAGCATTAGTAACTCCAAATATGAAGACTGTACCTCATCAGGTTAAGTTTAATGCTACCCAAAAAGGTGAAAGAATTATAATAGGGCAAGCAAACTCTCTTATTAACTTCACTGAGGTTCATAAATTCATAACTGGTGAAAAAGTCATCTATATTAGTGATAATGAAACTGGTGTAGGTGGATTATCTACTTCTACATCATATTATGTTGATGTTATCAATGATTATAAGATTAGACTCCATAATAAGTCATGGGAAGCAGTTGCAGGTATCAATACAGTTACATTTACATCATATGGAACTGGTAATCAAGTAATCAAGTCATTTACTAATAAGAATGTAGTAGAATCGGTAAATGTAGTAAATGCTGGTTCAGGATATGAGAATAAGAAGAGAATAGTAGGAACCATTGGAATAAGCACTTCACTTAATACTATCAATATTCCCGATCATGGTTATGAGTCTGGTGAATTGATCGTATACACCTCTCAGGAGACCCCTGTAGACGGTCTAACAAGCGGAAATGAGTATTACGTCACAAAGGTCAATAATGATAGTTTTAGGTTATCTCAGGTTGGTTCTGGTGAAATTTACAGTAATTACTACTATACTACTAATCAATTCATAGATTTGATCAGTGTTGGTGTTGGTGCTCATTCATTTAACTATCCAGAGATCAAACTTAAGTTAGTTACTTCTGGATTCACTACTACAGCATATGAAGCACAATTACAACCGATAGTTAGAGGAGAACTTACTTCTGTTAGACTATCTGATAATGGAGTAGGATATGGATCGTCTGATATTATCAATTTAGAAAAACAACCTTTAGTAACCTTAGTAAGTGGAGTTAATGCTCAAATTGAAGCAATTGTTGATAATGGAACTATTGTTGATGTTTTAATTAAGAGTCCAGGTAAAGATTACAGTTCTGTTGATTTAGATATTATAGGAACTGGTTCTGGAGCAGTTTTAACACCAATTATTACTAATGGAGGGATAACTTCTGTTAAGATCATTCAGGGTGGTGTAAATTACACTTCTGGAAGCACTTATATAAATGCAATCTCATCTGGTACTGGTGCTAACTTTAAAACTAATTTGCAGTCATGGAATATCAACTTAGTTAGTAGAAATATCAATAAATTTACTGTTGATGATGGATATCTAGTAGATGGTATAAATTCTAACTTTAGTCTTCAATATTCTCATTTATATGCCCCTAGACAATTAAGAGAAAGAATATTCTCGGTTGATCAAGTTGGTAGAACAATGTATGGCAATTACGACTTAGGAAAAGACCTTGGTGGTAATGAAACAACTTCTTCTCAACACTCACCTATTATTGGTTGGGCATATGATGGAAATCCAATTTATGGACCTTATGGTTACATAACAAAAGCAGGTGGTGTTATTGCTCAGATGAAAACTGGGTATAGTAGTAAAGATTCAGTATCATTAGCAAATAGACCTGTAGGATTTCCTGAAGGATTCTTTGTAGAAGATTACAAATATCAAAAAGTTTCTGATGAAACTGTTCTCGATCAGAATAATGGTAGATTCTGCGTAACTCCAGAATTCCCAGAAGGTACATATGCATATTTTGCAACTATTGATGAAGATATTGCAAGTTCAGGTCAATTTGTTGGATATAAGCAACCAGTATTCCCATATTTAATTGGTGATAAATTTAAGTCATCTCCAAATAGCTTTAACTTTGATCAAGATTCAAATCAAGATGATTATAATTTAGTTGGAACTGATTGGGCAAGAAACACTACTCCATACAATTTACATGAAGATGGTGTAGATTATAAGTATATTTCTTTACCAAATGAACTAAAACAGACTGCAGATATAACAGGAGTTGGTCCAGGTAAAATAGAATCTATAGGAATTGAAACTGGTGGTACAGGATATAGTGTAGGTGATAAAGTTATATTTGATAATGCAGATTCAAAAGGAAGTGGTGCATCTGCTAGAGTTTCTATGGTAGATGGTAAAACATTTGATACTATCAGTGTTGCTTCTTCTATTATTACCAATTGTGAGGTTTATCCATCAAACTCTTATGAAATAGTCACTCCTGCTGCTCATAATTTCTTGAATGGTAATTTAGTTACTATTTCTGGTATATCTACCACATCATCTGGTCTTGAAGGTGTATATCCTATAACAGTTGAGCAAGGATCATTTACTTTAATTGGTGTTGGTACAGATATTGCTGCTGGCAATCCAGAAGTTACTGGAATTATTACTTACTTTAATACAAGTGGTGATTTTAGTTGGGTAAACATAAATGATGAATTTGAAGTTGGTGAACCAGGAGGATTTGATAATCTACCAGAAAAAATTAAAGTTCTTAATAAAGATGAAAGATCTTCTAGAATACGGGTATTAAGAAATGTAGGAGGCGATATTGGTATTAGTACTGGTGCAAATCTTGCTGCTGATAGTGCTATCGTAGAAGATTCAAAGAAATTTACTATACCAGCAGGTTTTAGCACTGCATTTAGTGGTAAAAGAAATACTCAATACTATTTCAACCCTATAGAACAAGTAGGATTTGGACTTACTGTTGGTATGGCATATGTTGCTAGTATCACAAATCCTGGTGCAGGACTATCAATAATACATATCAACACAAGAGGAATATATTTACCAAATCATAATTTAAATACTGGAGATGAAGTAACTTACTCTCCTGATGTAGATGCTGTTTATTCAGGTGATGAGAGTATAGGTATTGCTACTATTATTGGTAATACTGTATCAACTCCTGGTCCTATAGCGGTTGGTCAAAAACTATTTGTTGCAAAGATAAACTCTAACTTAATTGGGTTATCTACTGTCAGAGTAGGTATGGGAACCACTGGTGCTTTTGTGGGTCTTGCAAGCGAATTTAGGGACTCTACAACACTACTATTCAATGGTGCTGGTACTGGAGAAGGACATAGCCTTAAAACAAATTATGAGCAAATTACTGCAACTGTAACTAGACATTTAGCAACTGCCAATCTAACTGAAGAGCATGGATTAACAAATGGAGATAATGTAGTAGTTAGTGTAAATCCTGGTGTTGCTTCAACATATGTTGTCAAATATAATGACTTTAATAGAAAACTGATTCTTAACGAATTATCATTTACAGATGTCAATATTGATATAGCAAATGATTCAATTAGAATAGACAATCATGGACTTGTAACTGGTCAAAAGGTTGTTTATACTGCTATTTCGCCTTCTACTGGATTAGAAAATAATAGAATATATTACATCTATGCCCAAGATCATAATATTATTAAATTATGTGCAACTCTTTGGGAAACTGAACAATTTAAACCCAATTTTGTTAATATTGCTAGTGCTTCTGATGGAAACTTAGGACCAGTAAACCCACCAATTTCTGCGTTTAAAGATTCTACAGTTGTATTTGATGTAGGTGATTCTAGTTTAGCATTTATAAGAGATTCACAACCATACTCAGCATTTGAACTTGATTTCTATACTGATACTAACTTTACAGAACCTTGGAACAATAGAGTTAGTGATATTGTTAGAAATGGTCTTGCTGGTATAAATTCTACTGCTACTGTTACTATAACAATAGACAGACATGCTCCTGATTCACTTTTCTATAACTTATCTCCGTTATATGAAACTGATCTTCCTCCAGTTAAAGAACAAATTGCTTTTGATACTGAAGTATTTGATAATAATAAGATAGCAGTTACTGAAAGTGAATTTAGTGGAAATAGAATAGTTGCTATTGGTGATACTAATAAATTTGACTTTACTGTTGCTCAATTACCTGAATCTGCTTCATATAAGAATGAAAATCCAGCATTAAGTTATAAAACATCATCAAGAAGTGCTACTGGTTCTATTTGTAATATCAGTGTTGTAAATGGTGGTGCAAATTACTACTCATTACCAGGTATTACTTCTGTTGCTTCACTTACTGGTACAAATGCAATTATTAAACCTTTTAGTACTTCAATTGGATGTATTAAAAATACTAAGATCAACGATATTGGATTTGATTTCCCTTCAGACCCAACATTAAGACCAACTACAAATTTACCTCAAATATTAACCTTAGATGCTCTTTCTAGATTAGATTCTGTTGGTATTTCATCTGCAGGTCGTGGATATATTAAAGCACCGACTTTACTTGTCTTTGATGGAAGAACTAAGAAGAGAGTTGATGGTATTGAGATAAAGTATAAGTTAGGTGATGATCAAGTATCAATAATCAAGAATAAGGAAAATTTAAATTCTATTACTCCTACAATTTTACCAGTTAATAATACTAATGGAATTGGTATTGCTACAATAGGATTTACTACAGCAACTAAAGAGGTAGTAATTGGATTTAACACTGGATTTAGTCAAGAATTCCCATTAAGTGTTGGTGATAAGTTCTTAGTTGAAAACGTTAGTGTTGGAGTTGGTTCTACTGGATTTGGATTCAATTCATCAGAATATGAGTATAAGATGTTTGTTGTTAGTAAGACAACTCCTAATCTTGGTGGTATTGGTTCTATATTCTACAATCTTGATGGATATTTACCATCTGGTGAACAACCTGGTGAATATGATGTAGTTAATTCTGTTGGTAGAGTAATACCTGAAAGAGATTTCCCAATATTTGATGTTTCTTTAAAAAATAATATTTTTGCTACGAAAGAAACTATAGTATCTGATAGTGCGACTGGTGTTGTACAATCTTGGAATCCAGTTACTGGTGAATTAAAAGTTATCTCTAATGATAACTTTATAGTTAATGAGCAAATTATTGGATCATCTTCTGCATCTAGTGGAATAACTTCTTCTATAAAAACCTTTGATTCTAATATGACATTAGATGTATCATCGAAGGTATCTAGTGGATGGGAAACAAATTCTGGTTTCTTAGATGATAATCAGCAAAGAATACAAGATAGTCTCTATTATCAAAACTTCTCATATGCACTTAAGTCTAGAATTGCATATGATACTTGGCAAGATGTTGTATCTACCTTAAACCATACTCTAGGATTTAAGAAATACTCTGATTATGATTTAGTTTCCGATTCTTCACTTCCTGAAGGTGGTTCTGGTTATTATATCAAAGGTGGTGGTACAGGTGTTGAAAACCATGTACCTGCATCTATGGTAGTCGGTGTTACTACTTCTTTGACATTCTCTGATGTTGTATCTGAGAATATTGGTGTGGGTAATCTTAATTGTGTTTCTGACTTTGATTTGGTTAGTGAAAATGCATTGCAGATTGGTAATAGCACTCTATCCAATGAAATAAGATTTACAAGTAAGACACTTACTGACTATTTTGAGTCTATTGGTAACAGGGTTCTTTCTATTGATGATATAAGTCCAACATTTAACAGTAATCCTAGACCTACTCCATTCAGTGTAGTAAGTAACTTTACATTAGCAGATGTAAGAGCTCAGAAGTACATTACTTACGTTAGAGATAAGAGATATCTTGGCGAAAGACAGATTATGATTGTTGATATTATCAATGACAACTATAATGCTTATATCAGTCAATATGCAAGAGTAGAAACTGAATATGATCTTGGAACATTTGATTTCACAGTACAAGGAACTGATGGACAGTTATTATTCTATCCAACAAGAAGTACTGTAAATGATTTTGACATTACATGCTTATCTTACAATATCGATGATAATTTAGCAGGTATTGGTACAACAACTATCGGTAATACTACTATTGATACTGGTAGTTTTGATATTTCTGGTGGAACTACTACTATTGCTGAGTTTCTTTCTAATCCTACTACGGGTGGAAAGGTTCTTGTAGAAATTACGGGATCAAGTAATGAATATGAAATGGATGAACTTAATTTTATAGTTGATGCATTTGGTGGGATTGATATAGTCGAATATCCTCAAATAACCACTGATGTTGGGGAAGTTGCTAGTGCTGGTATGGGAACATATTGGGCATATACCGATAGTGGTAAGTGTAAGATTGACTTTATTCCACATCCTGCAACTAATAGATTATTTACAGTAGAACCTTCTGAAGTTAATGATACTGATGACACCATTACTATGGTAAATCATAAGTTATCAACTGGATCTGGATTAAAGTATACAGAAGGTGCATTACCGATTGGTGGTCTTACTGACGGTACAACTTATTATGTTATCAATGTAAGTGCGGATATTATTCAATTAGCAACAACTGAAGAAAATGCAAAAGAAAATATATCAATAGATCTTACAACTTCAGGAACAGGACAGCAGTTCTTTAGAGTACTTACAGTAATTAACTGCATCTATAAGCAATTTGATGAAAGTCTTGTTGGTTTTGGAACACAAGTTAATATGAAACATGCTCGTTTAGAGAGCGATTTAGTTGCTATATCTGCATCAGGTATGCCAACTCCACAAGTGATTATGAAGTATCCAACTCAATTGGATGCAACTACTGATGGTTTTGATGGTGCATACTTCATGGCATTTGTTGAAACTGGTAATCAAGGTACTACTAGTGCTGTAAGATACTTTAGTGAACATATGATTATTGATGATTATAATGAAGGATTGCAAACTGGTGAAGTATACGAAGCAGAATGGGGAGTTCTAAGTCATAATGATGTTGCTGGATTGGGTACATTTGGTTATAGACTTGATAAGAATCCAGGCGGAACTTCATTTGTAGAAGTAACATTTACTGCTCCTGCTCATAAAGCATCGAGAGTAACATATTTCATGAATGCCCTTAAGGTTCAGGATGATTTACAGGATCAAATTACTTTTGATAATGCACTAATTCAATCTGAATCTGGTACTTATGAAGGTACTCATAGTGATATTAAGAGAGCATTTAATTTAACACATAACAACTATCCTATTTTTGATAGAGAATTTGATGGAAGTGATAGTGCAATTATTGATATATTAGATAATACAATTAAGTTACCTAATCATTACTTTGTTACAGGTGAAAAACTTAGATATGAACCAATTGGATTAGGAAGTAGTACTAATATTGGTATTGTTACTACAACTATTTCAGGTATTGGTCAGACTGACAAACTTCCTCGTACAGTTTATGCTGTTAAAGTTGATGAGGAGAAGATTAAACTTGCAGGATCTGCAGAAGATGCATTATTAGGAACACCTGAAATCCTAGACATTTCTAGTGTTGGTATTGGTACAACAATGAGATTTGTTGCTGATAGACAGAATACAAAGGTTATTGTTGCTCTTGATAATATTATTCAGTCTCCAGTTGTATCTACAGCACTAACAACTCATCTAGATCAACAATTATTCACTACAGACAACTTAGTACAAGTTGGAAGTATTACTTCTATATTTGGTGGAGATTTGATTAAGATTGGTGATGAGATAATGAAGGTTGAAGGAGTTGGTATTGGAACCGCTAATGGAATAAGAGTACGTAGACCTTGGTTAGGTACTAAAGTTGGATATGCTGCAACTAGTGCATTAGTTACTAAAGTTCAAGGTAATTATAATATTGTTGATAACGTTCTTAACTTTGTAGAAGCACCTTATGGTAATGTACCATTCAGTTCTACAACAAATGAACCTGATGAGAGAGATTGGGTAGGTATCGAGACTGGATCAAGTTTCCAAGGAAGATCCTTTATGCGTTCAGGTATTCCCGATACATCAACAGAAGCTTATAGCAACAACTATATCTTCGATGACATTTCTTCTGAATTTGATGCGATTAACAGCACATTTACATTAAAAACAGAAGGCGGTAACTTTACTGGTGTTGAACAAGATAATGCAGTTGTTTTAATTAACGACATCTTCCAAGAACCAGGATTAGTTGGTGATTACTTCTTAGAGCAGAGTGCTGGTATTACATCTGTTACTTTTGTTGGTACTGCAAGAACAATTACTAATGATGTTGGTATTTCTTCTTTCCCAAGAGGTGGTGTAATTGTTTCTGTTGGATCTGAAGAAGGTTTAGGATATCAACCATTAGTTGATGCTGGTGGATCCCCTAATGTTTCTATTGCAGGAACAATTGGTTCAGTTAGTATTGGTAATAGTGGATCTGGATATAGATCTGGAGTTCAGACAGTTGTTAATGTAGGAGTTAGAACAACACCTAACATTGCAAGTAAAGTTGTTGATATTGGTACTGCATCAGTATCTGGTGGACATGTTACAGGAATCGCTGTTACTAATCCTCAAGTATTCAATGCACCAAGTGAGATTCAGCATGTAGATTATACAAGAACTAATGGTATTACTACAATAACCACAATCAATCCTCACGGGTTGTCAGAGACTGAAATGGTTATTCTTTCTGGAATAGCATTCACTTGCGATTATGCTCCTGCTGTTAGCATATATGATGCACAATATGATAATGTATCTGGTATAATGACTGTAATGACTACCACTTCTCATGGAATTGGAAGTGATAAGCAAGTTATATTTACTGGACTTGCAATGACATGTGGATTGGATAATGGTGCTACAACACATATCTATCCAAGAGGAAAAGATATTGCTTATGATAGACCAATCAATATCCTAGATGATGGACAACATTATACAGTAACTAATGCTGCTTATGATCCATATGAAGGTGTGATGACTATCACTATCAACAATCATGGATTTGGTAATGGGAAATTTGTTAAACTGTTAGAAAATTCAGTATCATTTACATGTGATAAGGATAATTATGAAACAGTTCATGCATATCCAAGAAAAGGTGATCATTCAATCGATAGATGGTTGAAGGTTTATGATGTAACGGTTAATACATTCAAAGTTAATGTTCTAGATTTCACTCAAAGACCTTCATCAAATACTACTATTCATGCATTCCATTCTGCACTTGAAAATGGATTAGTTTACAATAATGGCAAAATAACAGTTGATGTTGGTGCTGCTGGTCCTTCAGATCAATATGCACATACTTGGGCTGGAGGAACATCTGCTGATGCGATATTAACTGGCGGAGATCACACACATAGATTCGTTAGTGCATCAACTGGTGCGGTAGTTACTGGTGGTGATTATAATCATACATTTGTAAGTGCTGTTGATGGTGGAGTTAATGTAACAGGAATAGGAACTACAACACCAATTGACGCAACTTATGATGCTGCAAAAGGTGAATTAGTACTTACTATTCCAAATCATCCTTATACAGTTGATGATACTGCTACAGTTAACGCAAATGCAGTAACATTTACATGTAAGCAGGATGGTAATACAACCAACCACTCATATCCAAGAGCAACAGATCCAGTAGCAGGAATAGCAACTGCAATTGTAGGAACAAGTCAGAATACTATTACACTTCTTGTAGGTAAATCACCTCTAGTTAAGTATGATGTTACTGATGCATCTTATACAGGATCTACTGGTAAGTTAGTATTGACAATTGGAGATCATGCATTACGTGGATCATCTACATTCAGTGTCAATAATGTAACTTATGATGGTGCATCTGGTATCATGACCATGACAACTGCATCTGCTCATAACATGTCAGATGGTGATAAGATTAAGATTGCAGACAATGCTATAGTATTCACATGTGGTCAAGATGGTAATAATTCAAACCATTCATATCCAAGAGCAGCAGTTCATAAAGGTAATGGTGTTGTAGAAGCAGATCCTGCAAGTAATAAGTGGTTACCAATCAGTAAGGTAACAGCAAATACCTTTACTGTTAGAGTTGTAGATAGAATTCCTTCTACTAACGTAACTCCACATACATTTGTATCAGCAACTGCTAATGGATTAACCAAAGCAGGTGAATCTATCAGAATTTCAGATGATAGTTTAACATTCACTTGTTCGATGGATGATTATGTAAGTCCTCATACTTATCCAAGAGGAACTGATCCAATCTATCAGACATCGGTATCAGTTGCTGCAACAACCAACAATACAATTACATTAGATGTTGGTTTAAGTACTTCTGTTAATTACAGTGTAACTAATGCAGATTATACTGCTTCTACTGGTATTATGACCATGACTCTTAGTGAACCTCATTCACTAGTTACTGGTAGAAACATTAAGATAGCAAAAGAATCCCTAACATTCACATGTACTAAGGATGGAAATGCTACACAGCATAAGTATCCAAGAAAACCAGATAAAAATTACAATGGTGTAGATGTTATCGGTATTGGAACTTTAGTTCAGCATAACGTTACTAATGCAACTTATATACCATCTAATGGTAACTTAGTTCTAACAATTGGTGCTAATCATGGATTGAAAATAGATGATTCAGTTAAGATTAAAACTAATTCATTAGTATTCACTTGTGCGATGGATAGTAATGCTACTAACCATCCTTATCCAAGAGTAACTGATCCTGTACATGATAAGTTTATTAAAATTAGTAGTGCTAATCAGTCTGCTGGTACGATTACATTAAATGTCGGAACAACTCCAGAAGTTGCTCATGATGTAAGTGCTGCAACATATAATCCTGAATCAGGAGAAATGGAACTAACAATTGGTCTCCATACTCTAACTGCAGGTACAAGTATTAGACTTGCTGCTAATTCATTAAACTTCTCATGTAATAATGGTGGAGTACAGAATAGAACATATCCTCGTGCATCTGGTGCTAATACCAGTAGTGGTGCTGACTACGTATACAATAATGCAGTAAAGATTCTATCAGTTACTACAACTACTATCCTAATCAATGTTAATGATCCAGTAAATCCTGGTCCTATTAGTCATAACTATCCACACACATTCATCAGTGCAACTGCTGGTGCTGTTAAGAGTGGTGGTAACTATAACCACACATATGTTGGTGGAACTGTAGCAAATGCAGTTAGTGTTGGATCAACTGTTATTTCTGTTAATATCGGAGTTTCTACAGTACCAACATTCTATAGTTCAGGTGGTAAAGTTCAGCAAGCAATTGTTGCTCCTAGAGCAAAGAATCTTTCACCTAGTGGTGCTGATCCTGCTATTGACGGTAGTGTGGTTGTTAAGGTACTTGATAGCACTACATTTGAAGTTAATAGTGGATTATCAACCAGACATCACAACTATGCAAGAGGTGGTAAGGTTGATCCATTCTTAGATGTTGTAATCGACCAACCACTTTCATATTCTAATATTCCGTTAGTTTACAGTGGATCTGCTGCTGCAGGTGTTGGAACATATGCTACTGCTGATATTATTGTTGGACAAGGTTCTAGTGTTATTAGTTTCTCTATTAACAACAGTGGATATCGTTATGGTGTTGGTGAGAAATTGACTGTTTCCTCTGGTGGTACTTTAGGTATTCCAACAACATCTGATTTTAAAGAATTTGAACTTACTGTTCAAGATATATTCACTGATGAATTTAATGGTTGGTCTATGGGTATGTTACAAACCTTAGACAATGTTGATCATCTATTTGATGCTAATAGAATTAACTTCCCAATAAAAGTTGGTGGTAATCTAATTGCTATTAAATCTTCAGAAGGATCTAATATCAATGTCGAAGATACTCTATTAGTATTTGTTAATGATATACTACAAGTTCCTGGTAAAGGATTTAGATTTGATGGTGGTAGTGTAATTACCTTCGGTGAAGCACCTAAGAAAGGTGATACTTCTAAGATCTTATTCTATAAGGGAAGTGGTGATGTTGATGTTGTCTTTAGAAACATAATTGATACTGTAAAACGTGGAGACACATTAGAAATTGATAATGATGTTGAAAGAGGTCAGCATTGGAGTCTAGAAGAAGATGAAAGGATTGCTACTAACATTTTATCAATAGACACTGCTGAAACAGATCCATACACTGGTCCAGGAAACGTTAGTGATCCTAATTTATTACGTCCAGTTACTTGGTGTCGCCAAACTGCTGATATGATTATTGATGAAACTGAAGTAGGTAAGGCAAGAGAATTGTATGAACCAGTTATTTCACCAACTGCTTACATAACTAAAGCAATTTCTGCTGGATCTACTGAAATATATGTTGACAACTTAAGACCATTGTTTGATGGTAAGAATGAGAATAATGTTGATCCATACTTACTATTCCAGAAGAAAGTTACTTTCGTTGATATGGAAACTCAAGTTGGTGCAAGTGCTACAGCAACAGTTTCTGGTGATGGAGTAATTTCAATTACAGTTACTGATGGTGGTGTAGGATATACTACTGCTCCTACAGTTTCTATTCAGAATCCTATTGGAATTGGATCTACTGCTCTTGCTACTGCAACGGTAAACAACACAGGATCTATTTCTGCTGTTTCTATTACTTACAATGGTGAAGGATATACTTCTATACCACAGGTTCTTATTTCTCCACCAACATTAACTGAAGAAACAAAACCAATTAACTGGTTCGCAGGTGATTCTGGAGTAATTGTTGGATTTGGTACTACAACTATTGCTAACAGTGATACTATGTTATTTGACTTCCATATTCCATACGGTTCTGATTTACGTGATGCATCCATAGTAGGATCTGCTATTACATTGAGTCAGATACAGCAAGGCGATTTCTTTGTTGTTAGGAACTCTACAGTTGGTGTAGCAAATACTCTAATAAGATCATATGGTCTTGATGATACTGTAGTTGCAATAGGAACTGAATTTGTCGATAATATCTACGTTGTAGGTACTGTTGAGAATAAGACAGTTAATATTCCTGGTGTTGGTGTAACAATGGTAAGAAGAGTAGGTTCTAGAGTTACTGGATTATCTACAATTACCTTTGACTCTACAGGAATCACATTTGATAGTGAGATATATACTATGGACAACTCTGTAGTTGGGTCTGGTAATTCCTATGTTGGTACTATCGAGACTCCTATAGGAATTGGTGATTATAGTTGGGGTAAGTTACAAACCAAATCTAAATTACAAAACAGTTACAAATTCTATGGTGGCAATGGTATTGGTGTAGGAGAGACTTCTACATCTGCTACAGGTATTCACACTTCTTCTATCGTAAGAAGGTTTGAGCCGTTGAGATCAATCAATTACATAGTCTAAATACTTTATAAACTAGGGAATAAGAATGGCCAAACTAGGTATATCAACAGGAACGGTTGCCAATGATGGTACTGGTGATACCCTGAATGAAGCTGGTACTAAATCGAATGCCAATTTTGATGAGGTTTATACTTATCTTGGCGATGGAACTAATTTGGGTTCTACAGGAACTAGTCAGTTAGTTGCTGGTAAATTGCAGGTTGGTGCTGGAGAAAGTACGGGTGATGTTAATATTGCGACATTTAATGGGTCAGTTAATTTAAACGGTGGAGATATAAGAGTTGGTGGTGGTGCGTCTATAACAGGAATTGCAACAGTTAAGTCAGATGCGGTTGTTCATGGAAACGTTTATATTCATGCTGGTATCGTAACTGCTGGTACTGGTGTTGTTACTTACTTTGGTGATGGTTCAAGTCTTACTGGTCTAGGTGGTGCTGGTAGATGGACAGGTGATGCTACAGGTATTAGTACATCGAAAATAGTTGGTATCAATACTATTGCTTCTGCTGCTGGTATTGCATTAACAGTTAATGGTCCTACTTATTTGGGTGGTATAACAACTCTTTCAGATGATGTTACTTTCTTAGGTCAAGGGAGAAACCTATTATGGGATAAATCAGACAATCTTCTTTGGTTTAAAACAAATGTGAATGGAGGAGAATCTGCCAAAGCGTGGTGGGGAGATAGTCCCAGTTATGGCAACCTTGCGATATACATGAATGCAGGTGGTCCAGCAATAATCGGTACTCGTCACCAAAACCTACAAATATCTAGTGGAGACACTAGTGATATAAATTTGATGTCCAGTAAAGATATCAATCTTAGCAATTCAGCAGGAGCAGGTGCTTATTATCTGAGATGTAAAGAAAATACAAATACTAATGATCAAAATATACAACTTTATTATGGATTTACTGGAACTGAGGCAGATGCTGTACGATTAACAACTACTTCTGGAGGAATAGATGTTAATGGGCATGTAGGTGCTTCTGGTTCTATAACTGGTACTTCTTTCTATGGTGATGGATCAAATCTAGAAGGTGTTGCAAGTTCTGGTATTGGATTATCAACAAGAGTAACAATAAACAAACAAATAACTGGTCTTGGTATTGGTGCAACTGTAAACACTATGTTCTTAGATGGTAGGAAATCTTGGATGTTGCAGAAAGTAGGTATTTCAAGTGCTGCATGGGTAGTCCTTTATACCGATCAAGCAGCAATGACAGCAGACGCAGATCGAAAAGTAACAACAGACCCAGTACCTGGTTCTGGTGTAATTGCAGAAGTTAATACAAGTACAGCAGGTGTTAGTACGTTCATAATGAGTCCAGGTATAATGGGATGGAACAATGATGCAACACCATCAGACAAAATATATGTTAAGGTTTGCAATAATGAGACATCTGCATCAAACATTACAGTATCTCTAACAATCGTTCAGTTGGAGGCTTGATAGATGCTCAGTGATATAAAGAGAGAATATATCGTTACTGTTAAAGAGCATAGCGATTTAGGAAATTTTTATGATGAGATGGAAACTTCTGGAAGTGATGGATATTGTCCAGATAGGGAAGTAGAATGTCTTGCCAGAAGAAATATTAGTAGAAATACACACTATAAGTTAAGTGAATTAGACGTAAGTAAATTAAAAGATCATCCAAATGTAATCAATATAGAATTAGCACCTAATGAAAGAGGTTTAGAAGAAACTCCTCTTTGGGGTCCACAAAGTGGTGATTTCCAAAAGAACACGACTTTTTCTAGTGGTGATCTTAACTGGGGATTAAAAAGAGTTGTTGATGGTGTCCAAACTGCCAATTGGGGAGTTGATGGGCAAATGGTTCTCAATGGTACAATACAAACAGGTTCTTCTGGAAAGAATGTTGATCTTGTAATCGTAGATAGTCATGTAAATCATGAACATCCAGAGTTTTGGATAAATCCTCTTAGTAATACTGGTTCTAGAATGAATCAGATCAACTGGTTTCAGTATGCATCTGCTATTGGAGATAGTAACGCTTCTGGAAAAACTTATACTTACAGTGCTACTGGGTATGGTAATCCAGGTCAAAGTAATCACGGAACTCACGTTGCTGGTACTGCTGGAGGTAATACTCAAGGATGGGCAAGAGACGCTAATCTTTATAATATAGCATTTAGTACAGACCTAGTTAATAATCGATCTGGTACATCATATTCTTCTTTTGCAGTTTATCTTTTTGATTATCTAAGAGAATTTCATAAACAAAAATCAGTTAATACTAAGACTGGAAGAAAAAATCCAACTATAACAAATCACAGTTGGGGTTATAGTCAAGGTAGTCCAGATCTTAATAGCATTACGAATGTTAATTATAGAGGAGTTAATACATCAGTAAGTGGATCAGATGCTGAAAGAAAAACTATATTAGAAGCAAATGGAGTTCCTTGTCCATTTAATACTACCTTGTATAGAGTTCCTGTAAGAGTTAGTTCTGTTGGGGTTGATGTAGAAGATGCTATAAATGACGGTATTATTGTTGTCAGTTCTGCTGGTAACTCTTATTGGATGTGTGATTTACCTACTGGTTCTGATTTTAATAATTATTATCAAATTGGTGCATCAACATATTATCATTCTAAAGGATCAAGTCCAGGTGCAGATGCTAATGCAATATGTGTAGGTTCTGTTGGTGATGTTAAAGATGAATATAAATCTAGTTTTAGTAATATAGGTCCGAGAGTTGATATCTTTGCTCCAGGATCAAATATCATTTCT
>Ga0208157_1000398_pt1 | contig 24401 bp, 27 predicted proteins | sample 5_EtaG_FD_184077 | JGI IMG/M metagenome (GOLD analysis project Ga0208157, IMG submission 184077) | Marine viral communities from the Subarctic Pacific Ocean - 5_ETSP_OMZ_AT15132 metaG (SPAdes) (version 2) | ecosystem: Environmental > Aquatic > Marine > Oceanic | place: Pacific Ocean | collected...
ACTTCTGTGCTAAAAATGGGTGAACGATTCCCCTATCATTTTCAAGTTTCTACTAATGTAGATCTCGACGACGACTGCTCTAATATTGATCCTCAAGTCCACAAATATTTTACCTCTTCACTTATCCCAGAACATATGCACCGTAGGTGTTCTATTTCTCCTAATAATACTAACCGTAGTTTTACTGGTCTTCCAGCTTCTTACTCTACAATCCCAGAAGGATCTGCTACATATGGCGTAGGTGTCCTATACGATATTTTAGATAGCGACGGAGTAGATTTCCGTAGTGAAGCGTTCACACTACAAATGGATACTGAACTCGACGACGCTAACCCTACTTCTGCATACCTCTTCGTTAAAGCGAAACAAACTCTTTCATACAATAAGAATGGTATTGAAGTTATTTCGTAAAAAATATTAGTGAATCTTAACATAAATATTAACATTTTAATTATTATCATGTCTATCATTATTATATATAATAGTATATAATAATGCCTACATATAAACAGCAGTTTAATAAAAAACATAAACAACCATTAAATCAATCTAATTCATTAAAAGAGATTAGTAAATTATCTGGTTATGAAATGAAAGGATTAAAAACAATATATTCGAAAGGTATAGGTGCATATAAAACAAATCCAAAATCAGTAAGACCTCAAGTTAAATCAGCTGAAATGTGGGCTATGGCGAGGGTATATGCGAGTATAAATCCTAAATCCAAAGCATATAAAATAGATAAGGTACACTTAAAAAAGAAAAAGAGAAAATAAAAATATTATGTATAGTATAAATGTATATTCATAAGACGCATAGTAAGAAGAATCTTCGTGAATTGTTTAAAGAGTTAGGATATGATTTAAATTGTAATTTAAATAAAAGAGAATTAACTTTAAAGATCCGTGATTTAATGAACAAGAATATTAAGATAAATGAAGATAATTCTTATAATATAAAAAGTATCGGTGATCTAATTAATCACTTAAATAAACCTAATTATAATGAAAAAATATCAATAGAAAAAAAGAAAGATATAATGTTAAAAGCTAAAAGAATTATTCAGTTCGCTAAAAATGGTTATAATTTAGATAATTCATTTTATAATAGTATAGATTCTGCACACAGCGATACAGTATATATTTCTGCATATGGGTTTTTACCTACAGTAAGAAGAGCGTGTAATTTATATAATGAATGTATGTTTAAGATAGATCATGTAAACGCTATCATACCAGTTAGAATACAGAAAGAATTAAATAATAATAAGATAGTAAAGAAGACGCAGTTATATAATCTTAAAATGAAACGAGGTAAGTTCGTTGTTAGTTTCGATTAATTTTCTTTAAGTAATACAAATATGAAAGAACCTTATTATAAACCATTATTTTATGATAAGGTTTATTCTGGTAAAAAGAGAGGTAGAAAATCAAAAGAAGAAAAATTAATATGGATTGAAGAACAGAAATTAAAAGTAAAAAAAGGTAAGTTTATAATTATATTTTCTTAAAGTATTTAGTTTCTACATGTATACATTCAGTATATTCTTTTTTACCTCTATCACACCTACCAGAATATTTAGTAGTATATGCAGAGGAGTTATGCGTCCAGTAATATAATCCGTCTTTAAGATTAAATAAATAAATAATATCTAAATCTGGATTCTCCTTTAGTAATTCTTCTCCCTTAAGAAACTTATTTTTACCAAACATTAATGTAGGATATTGATTTAATGTAATATTTCTCGTCTTTAATTCTATAAACATTTCGTCAGTATAATAATCGAACTCAAAATATTTACCGTAATTTACATTATCTTTAGTCCTTTTTAATCCACTAAATAGATTACTTAAATATGCATAAACTTCTTCTTCACCTTTAGCTCCAGTTTTTAAATCCTTCTGTTTTATATTATTCATTTTATACTATAGTTTAGAAAAAAATTATAGAATAATTAACGCATTTATTAATGTCCATTCTGTAAACTTTCGCAGAATGTTTCCCATACTCTTACACACGCATTTAATTCTTTACAATATTGATAGCCACATGAGATACAACACCCATGATCGTCATAAGGATCTGGGGGCTGAACCATTATATCTATAAGCATTCGAGTAATTAGAAAAGGTACACTCATTTATATTATCTTATATTTTTTATATAACTTATTTTTTTAAAAATATTATTAATAAAAATATATATATATTAAAGAGTATAAATATGTCTACTGATATGGTAAGTTCTGCACAAGCGGTTAGAGAAGACGACGATACCCCAGAACTCGCTAAAGCGAGTGAGATTCCTTTTAATTATGAAATGAGAATAGAAACTGATATTCTCGATCCAGTTGTAAATACTGACGATTTCGTTAGATTTACTCTGCAGAAAAAAGGTTTCTTATCTCACCAGAGTAAAGTTCAGCTACAGCTAAAAGTGGACGAAGATAGTGCTGGTATGTATTTCCCTCCCCTTACTGTAGGTATGAACTCTGTTATTAAGAGAGCTGTGCTTAAGTGTGGTAATAGAACCCTCTGTGAAACGGACGAATGGGCGAGATTACAAGGATACAGAAGTTTATTTTTAACTCCAGAAAATAACCTCGAAAGAGAATATTACCTTACTTCTCGTATGTTTAATTATTTACCCCAGTATTCTACTGGATCTACCCCCAGCGTAGTTAGTGGTACAGTAGGTCTTAATACTGGTAGAAATGTTGAAACAGACGACGAAGACGGAGGTGGAGATAAAGATTTTACATTACTACCTTTCGCTATTGTTGATAGAGCGAGACCAGAAGACCCCTCTACATATTCTATCTATTTAGGAGATTTATTCGATCTATTTAATGGTAATAATTTACCCCTTTACATGATAGACGACGAAGTCCATATAGAACTTTCTACGAATGATAGTGAACAAGTAAGATTATCTGGAGACGACGACGCTGACTTATCTGGAGATTTCGAATTAGACCCAGACGGAGTAAAACTGATTTATGATACTATCTATTACGACGGAGAAACTATGGAGAAATACCGTAGAGGTAAAGGTAGTAAACTACAGTTCGGTTATGTGGATTATCGGTGCACTCGTAGGACTGGCGACGCCGCTTTCTTTACTGGTGGTTTCGACCAGAATGTAGGAGGTGCTGGGCGAATGGTAGATAAAGTTATTGTATGCTGTGCTGATACTGAACTTTCTGGCGACGACGGTGGACAAGGACTCTTAACTAATCAGTATTTCTCTCAAGCCCCTACGAGTGCTACACGAGAAATGAGTATAAATGTAAGATATAATGATAGAGATATCTATACGAGTGATTTAGATAATCTATCTACAATCTTTCATGAGACCAGCAGAGCTGAAGGTTTAGGTTCTAATGTTAATGTTCCTAAAGGTATGTATACTATGAAAAACTTTTCTGCTATTACTGAAAACACGATTCAAGGTATCGAACAAGATACGGATTTAGGTGGTAAAATCTGTTATCAATCGTTTAAGTTCGAGAGAGGAGAAAGAGTTAATAATCAAGGTATTACATTAAATTATACGAATAATATTACTGGTGCGAATGATAGTACCCTTTTCGTATGGATCGCTCTTAAGAAAATAGCTACTCTCGAAAATGGGCGTCTGGATTGTTATTTCGTCTAATGAAATAATTATATGTATTCTTTTATAATGATTATTAATCTCTGGTGCTGTAGAATATGCATATGGATTATAAGAAAGCGTAAAAAGAAGAAAAAGAAAATAAAGTTTAATAAATATTATAAGCAGAAAAAATATCGTCCTTAATTTTATGGACTATTATTTAGAATATTTTAGTGATTATTCTAAAAAAGTGTCCACTATTTTTATGTTCTATTTAAAAGTTTTTTTTATATGTTATAATATAAAAAGAATAATGAGTGAAACAATAACTATGAATAGACGACAATATGAGAATCTAATAAGAAAATCTAAAGTAGGGTGGGCTATGTTTTATGCGAGTGAACATTTAAATCACGGATTACATATAGGATACATGAAAACGATTAATGATATGATAGAAAATGAATCAGTAAAAGAAGTATTACCAGATTTCGTAGAAAGTGAAATAAAAGATTTATATGCACAGTTGAAGAAAACTATAGAATGTCCTATATGTTATGAAGAATTAAATAAAGAGAATATGAAGTTTAGTTCATGTGGTCATAAATATTGTTCTTCATGTTTAAGTAAAATAAATGAATGTGCGGTATGCAGAAAACAGATCTATAAAAAAGATAATCAATAATTCTACATTTTTTTAATTAAATTAATTCTATTTTTATAATCTACCTTTATTATATAAATAATGAAGATTGATATAACTGATCCAGCTGAAGTGATTAAGAAAGCGAGACCTACTATTAAAGATAGTACCCTAAAACAATATCTTACGAATCTTAATAAGTTAAGAAAATTATTCGATACTAATGATTTTTCATTCTTAAGTAAACCAGAAGAAGTAAAGGAGAAAATAAAAGAATTACATTTTACCAGTCAGCGAAATCATTACAACGCTATTATAGTATTATTAAACTCCTTTAGATCAGTAAATAAAGAAGATAGTAAATTAGATAAGTTAGTAGAATCTTATGGTAAGGTTAGAGACGAATTAAATGATAAGTATACTGAACAAAATAATTCTGGTGTAATTAGCGATAAACAGAAAGCTAACTTTACAGATATAGAAGAAGTAGATAAAATGTTAAATACTATGGAGAATGAAATGAGAGACATGAAATTAAAGAAGAAGAAAGAATTAAATAAAAAAGAAAAAGCATTACTTCAAGTGTACACTATATTTTCTATCTATAGAAAATTACCTATGCGTAATGATCTCGCTGGTATGAGTACAATAACTAAAAGAGCATATAATAAATTAAGTGAAAAAGAAAAGAAGGAGAATAATTATTTAGTTCTCGAAAAAAGTAATATGTTCTTCGTATTGAATAAATATAAAACTGCACGAAAATATGAAGAGTTAAGAATCGATATAGATAAAGATTTACAGAAACTATTAAGATATTATCTTAAGGTAAATGGTATGGGTATTCTATTTAAAACTTCTACTGGTAATCCATTAACTCGTAATGCATTAACACAGTTATTAATAAAGACGAGTAAAAAATATATGGGTAAAGCTATTAGTACAACTATGTTAAGAAAGATTTATTTAAGTTCTAAATATGGAGACATGAAAGAAGAACTGGAGAAAGATAATAAAGTAATGGGACATTCTAAATCAGTTGCATTAAATAGTTATGTAAAGAAAGAAGAATAATCCTTTATTATACCTATAATCCATTATTATACCTATTATATATAGTATTTTATAGTAATAATCCATTATTATACCCATTTTAGCACTTAAAGAGACATTAATTTTAAAATTATTACTGCTTTAAGTGGTAAAAACAGCATTATTTAAGATTATTACCTTATTTTAGGTAATAATATAGGTAAAATATTAGATTATATGTATTTAAATAGATTATTTTAATTTATGAAAGCCATTCTCGTCTACTTCGAACTCTAATTCTTCTTCATTAGATTCTGCACTATCACTACTATAAGGTTCTGCATTCACGAAATCAGTTATCTCCTTTTTCATATCATTATACCTTATAAAAAAATATAACATACTCTTTTTTAATTCTGGTTGATCGTCGAGTAAATGAATTATTTTTTCTATATTATCTAAATGTTCTTTATCCATATATTAATATAGATAATATATTTATTCTTTTTTCATAACATTAATAAAATCTGTATCGTCATGTATACCTTTATGAATATCTCTCCATTTCTTTTTAGCAGTAGCTACTGTACTACCTCGTGCTACTAACTGAATCATAAACTCCACACCTATATCTTCTGGAGTATATTTATCTGCATACATTTCTATCTCTTCTAATTCTTTATCACTAACAGTAGGTTCTAACCATTCGAAAGGTTCTGGTTCAACCACACGAACCTTTTTAACTTTCTTACGACCTTTAGCAGTAGTTCTATATTCTACTTCTGGTTCTGGTTCTGGTTCTGCTACGACTTCTGGTTCTGGTTCTGGTTCTGGTTCAGCTACAACCTTCTTAACTTTCTTCTTCGCCATTATTTATAATTATAGAAAAGATTTTATTTATAATTATTTATTTTTCTTTTTTTTTCATATCTTCTAATATCTGTGAAGAAATACCTATAGGTAAATCCTTTGCTTTTTCTACCTTATATATAATACCACTATTTTCATTCAATAATGCATATGATCCGTCTGGATCATGTATACTTGTAGTAATATCGCTGATATGTGTTTGTTTAGTTATTGTAAAAGATATATCGCTGGGTGTACCGAAGTAATAATCTCCTTCAGCACCATATCTATCTACTACAGATATAATAGGCATTTTAATACCACTATCAGCACCACCTAAATATTTCGTCTGTGATATAAGATCACTTCTTATAGTATAAAATGGATTTAACATACTTTTAGGTAAATCTTTTGCAGATATTAAAACTGATTGTGTTAACTGGGCTATAAATGGAAATAAATTAATACCGTCCTCTAAAGTAGCTGCAGCTACAGAAGTATAACTCCTAACACTCATGGGTAAAGGTATCTGCGTAGTAAACTGACTCGCACCATATTCATTAGTAATAAATGATTTCGTATCACTTGTTTCTACTTCGCAGTTAGTAGTAGGATATCTTAAACTTAATAAGTTTTCTGCACCTACACGATAATTTAATACATTAGTAGGTGAAAGTTCTGCGTTGAATTGATTATATGAAAATCCTAATATACCCCAGAAAGATTTACCCCATTCTAATTCATTCACTCCAGTATCTTCTATAAATACTCCGCTGTTCTGGTCGAATATAGCGAATGCTTCTATATTTCTATTAGCTTGTGCTATAGGACGAATGTTTTTAGCTGTAGGTGGAAAGTTAGGATATACATACCTCATTTCTTTATCCAGATCATACGGTAAAAATGTAGGTGAATAACCGAATGGCTGTATACGAGGATTTATTTTATAACATACTTTAGCGGCGTCGTCGTCTATAAGAATGGGTATTTCTTCTGCTGGTGTTGTACCTATAGGATCTCCAGCATTAAAGTTATTACCTATATTCTCTGCTGTGTGAAATTGTCCTAATTGAAATCTATTCGAATCACTATCATAATTGAAGAGAGGATTATTTGCACCTATATATGTCTGGGTAGCATACTTCATAATATCTGTATAATCACCTTCTACTGTAGGATCGCCATTATATTCTAAAATATTTCTTCTAAATGAAGGTCTATTATCTACTGCGTGTGGAGGAGCTGTAGGTGGAGCTGAACCTTCATAACTTTCATACATGTAAGCTGAATATGGTATAATTAGAGGTGATCCATATGCAGTAGAACACCAGTCATATCCTATCCTTCTACCAGCGTATATATGTCTTACACCACCATTTCTTTCTTTAAAGAAATTAGTAGGTATACCTATATCACTTCTATCTGGTATTCTAAATCTTAAATACCACTTACCGCCATGATAATATGATTTAGCGAAACCATATACTAAAGTATCTGGTGGTATATCGTCTGGATCATAATAAATATCGTGATCTTCTGGTATATAATCAATAAATAAAGCACCACTACTCCTATTTACACCTACCGCCGCTTCATTATTTTCACACCCTAAATAACTCTGCACTATATTAGCTGGTGGTACTGGGTTAGAATCTCCATAGTAATTCATGTGAACGAAACGAGTATTATTAATTTCAGCTTCACCACTATATTCACTATAATCTCCTAACTGTTGTACACGCTCCCATAATTGAGGGTATAGTTCTTGAGCGTCGAATAGATCTCTAAATAATAAAAGATTCTCTTTCGTATATTCGAAATCTGGAACTATCAGTCCGTTCGTATTTCTATCTGCATATGGTATATCTACTACTAATTTAAATCCGTCAGCATTAGGTAAAGTATCACCGTCTTCTAATCTCTGTGGTAATTTAGTCCCAGCGTCATAGATTTCTGGTCTCTTTACCGCCATAAAAAAGAATGAGTTAATATAATTTAAAATATCATTATCTATAGCTAATGCTAAATCTATAAACTTTGTATAATTTTCTTTACTCATTTCATTATTAGAAGCACAGTTAAAAGGTTTATATAAATTACCTTCAACTGTTTCAGTTAATACGATCTCTGTATCTGGGCCGTTTACAATTTTAAAAATATCTGGTGCATTCGTTTTATTTAACTGTTTAGTTAATTGAGTTGCTACGCTTTCTGGTGTATTAAATCCTTTCTGTACCGTTAATGTTTTCTTTTCTCTATATTTCTGGTAAGGATAACACATGACTCTTAATCTATCTTCTATATCTCTGCTGTTTATATATGTATCAGCACCGTCTATAGTAGCGTCATAATAAGCGTGATCTCTTACATATAAAGCATACCTCGAATTATCTACTCTCTGTTTTAATAAATCTTTTTCTACAGCACCTACTTTATCTCCTACTCTCCACGCCCAGTCGCTTCTTACATAGTTCTCTTCTTGAACACTATACTCACAGCCCCCCATAACTGAACCGTCTTTAGAAGTATATGTACCTACGATATTAGAAACTAATGCTGGATTACTACTATTTACCGCTGGATATCTGCGTGGTAATTGTATATAATTAGGTTTATCACCACAGTTTAAAAAATAACCCATGACGAAATTAGCTTCATTATCTCTTAAATCTGTGATCTCTTCTTCGAACTCTATTGAAGTTATTTCATTAAATAATCCTAATCTATATGGTTCTACTGCTGGATTATCATTTTTATTTAAATAACCCATAGCAGTATATTTAATTACTTTATTTACTTTCTGTTTTATGAATCCTCCTTTAAATTGTATCGTTTCTGCATTACCAGAACCCAGACCATTTATGAATGTTCTTTCAACTGATACTCTATCACCAGCATTCAATACAATTGAATCACCTAATTTATTTGTAAATAATGAACTGGTATCGTCTTCACCTTCTCCACCTATTTTTACTTGTTCACTACTCGCTCGTGTGCATTCTATTAATTGCGTATCTACATATGAGGTCATATTATATTATTTAATATATAATAATAAATAAAAAAGAATAGTTAAAAAAATAGATTATTAATTCTCTATAAAAGTTTTCTGGGTACTATTTAATAAGGTAGTATACTTTTCTGGGTGTTTTTCTTTAAAATCTTCTATCTTATCTTTCTTCTTATAATATCTGTATAAACTCTTAATCTGGTTTAATTCTTTATTTTTATCATATTTTTCTTTTCGTTTATCTTTATTCACTTCATAATGCATTTTAGCTCTCTCACGATTTTTCTTAATAAACTCTTCGTCATGTTTCTTTACCTCTTGATAATATTGTTTTTCACGATCTCGTTTCTGCTCATATGCTTTTAAAATCTTCACGATCTTTTCATTATCCATTTTATATATATATACATATATAATAATTTTTTAAATAATAACGCATAAAAAATATATTAAATTAATGGACTATTATTTAGAATAATCACTAAAATATTCTTAAAAAGTGTCCACTATTTTTTACAATTGAACAGAAACACTTTCACCTTTAACTGTAATGGTTCTAATATGGTAGACGAAGCAGTTAAATAATTTATTCTTCTCTGGAGTTCTGGGGTCGTCTGTATCAGTAGTTTCTTCATATGCTAACTGAATCTGGTTAGTTCTATTTCTTAAATCAGCGACTCCGTCATAGAGAGCGAATGCACGAGCGATAACGAAATTATCTACGAATCCTCTAAACGAACGAGGTACGATTCTTGCTTGATTGAGTGCTTTTTCTACTTCTATAAGGTGCTGTGCTTGAACGGTACGACCCCAGTTCATATCTCCTACATTAATCGGTCGGCTCGGTACGAGTTTATCGTCGATATTGAACTGATAAGAAGTGAGGAAATCCATAATCCCAGAATAGCCACTCTGGAATGAATGTGATTTAATATCCATATTAACTCCAGTATCGTCGAGTCGCACGAAATCCTTACGGATCTCATATGTACCTATACCACCGACTAACTGGGCGTCGTTGTACACAGTTGAGTCGCACGGAACAATAACCATAGATTTCGCTTTAGTATTAGAAATAGGTAGATTGATTGTAAGCTGACGATTATTAGCGAGTGTAGAATGTTTATAGTTAGTACATGTATGGATATCCAGTTCTAAAGCTCCGTCATTACGCATATCACTAATCATACTATCTTGAGCTGATTTAGAGAGTTCTATATGTTGAACCACGAGTTCTGCATTAGAGAGTGTGAAATCACAGTCGTAGTTAGTTGTAGCTGCGTGAAGAGAGGGTGCTGGTGTTTGTGTATCAATAGCCGCAGAATACATACACGCTTCACCAGATACGATATCTGTTGGAGACGCCGCTGGATTAGTATAAGTATCGTCGAATGTAATTTTAATACGAGGTGGAACAACTGCATTATCAACTTCAATACGATCTATAATAGGTTGAGCATAAACACCGCCTTTCTGTAGGTGAGCCACAGAAACTAAAGGATTCGTAATAGTGCAGAAGTTAACTCGTTCACCTACAACGAAAGGAACATTTTTAACCAGATTCATATTATTAGCGAATCCTAAATAAACAGAATCACTCGCAGTACCGTCAGCGTCCCAGTCAGCACCAGCTCCACCTATAAGTGATTGATAAATAGGATTCATGTGGACACGACGATTACGATTAACACTCTCTAACTGTTTAAGAACCTTACCTTCGTCCTCGAGGTCTATTTCTATCTTTAATCCATTAGAGAATAAGAAATTAGGAAAAGCGTGGAATGAATCTGCGAAAATCCCAGTATGTAATGGTAGTGAAAGTTTCGTCTGGAGGAAATCGTCGTCGTTATCCCAGTCGTCAATATTAGGGTCTTGATCTTTAACTATATAATAAGGACATGAAACAGTATCTACCATAACTGGAATACTACCTCCTTGATCACCACGATTATTAACAGTAGGAATTAAACAACCTTCTTTAATCGCCCTTAAACTTCTTAATGAAGCGTCAGCGTCATACCAGTACTGCACATTAACCTTAACATTATAGCCAGAAATCTCCTCGAGGAGTACATTATTACCATAGATTCTCACATTTTTCAGTAAAATCTGCCCACCACATACTCCGTCCAGAACGAGACGAGTTGAATTACCAGTATCAGTATCGCCGCTTAATTGAATATCGAAGTTTAGATATGAACTTTTACCGTCGAATAGTTGTACAGTAGGAGGAATAGTAAAATCCATACGATCTCCCCCTTGATATTGTAATCCATTCGTCGAAGGAATAGCCGTCTGCGTCTGCTTAATACTTTCTAATTCGTCATTTCTCCAGTAAGACATTTTATACTATATAATATAATATATATTTTAGAATTAAAAAATGTGAAAAAAATAATTAATATTTTTTTAACTTAAATCTTTTCATGTATGCATTTATAGATTTTTTTAAATCTGGTTTATCCCATAATATCCAGCGACTTAAAGAACCAGCAGTCATAGGTATAGTCCAGTTTTCTCTTTTCTTATGACGATCTAAATATCTTTTCTTTCTTTCTTTATCTTTATGAATCGTATAATCACTCATACCAGCCGAACCGAAATGAATAGTTTTAAGTTTCTTCTTATTATCGTCATAAAAAACTGCAGTCAGTTTTTTACCCTTATTTTTACTTTTTTTAATTTCTACATACATGATATTATTATATAATATAGATTAAATATTATGCCTCCTAAATATTCTAAAAAAGAGAAACCTAAACCTAAACCTAAACCTAAACCTAAAGGAATGACGACGCAGAGTGTACTATTTCTTAAATCTAAATATACTAAACCTAAAGCTGAAAAATGGTTAAAAGAGAATGGTTTTAAAGTTAAGAAAGTAGATACTACTGAAACTCTTTATAGATATAGACAGTTAGATCCTAAATTATTTAATCCAGATACTTATAGAATGAAGAAAATTAAAGGTAATGATATTAAATTAGTTGTAGGTATGAGAAAATAATTATGGATTAGGAGGATCATTATTAGCTGGTGCTGGTGGTATTAATGGTGGTGGTTGTTGTTCTTCATTTTCTTCTTCACTATCACTCTTAACTTCTCGTATGCATTCTAATAAACCGAAACATACTTTAATATTTTTACAGCGAGATTTAAATATTACTAAAAGGGTACTACCGATAGCGGCTGCACTTATAGTAATAAAATTACTATAATCGTTAGGAGTCCATAGATCGAATCCAGTTCTTTCACTATTACTATCATTCATTTTTTATAATTATATTATTATTAAGAATATATTATTTATAGTATATGGATACTGAAAAAAAACCTATCGAAAAAGTCGCCGACGAAATGAAGGAGTTAGTAAAAGCGGCTGACGAAATTAAGGAGTTAGTACATGAAGTAGGTTCTATAAGAAGTGATATTTCATATATCAAAGTTCAACTGATTCAACATATTAAATCAATAGATATTAAAAACGAAGTTAAAGAAAGAGAAATAACGAAAGGGTGGTTATTTTTCTAATTTTTTTTTCTAATATATAGTATAAATAATGGTAGCTGGTAAATTAGAGAAATGTGATTATGTAAATCCAGAATATTTTACTGAAGGTGAAGTAGACGACTTCTTAATGCACAGAGACGAAGACGAAGAACAAATGATTAAAAAACCGCATATATCTATCAATATCCCCACATGTAATCGACCTAATTTTTTACCTCTGGTGGTTAATAACCTCGAGAGACAATCTTATCCGCACGATTTAATAGAGGTAGTGATAGACGACGACGGTACTATACCATTCTTCGCCAATAAAGAAGTAGAAGAAAAAGTAAGACAAAGATTAGCACCTATGAAACTTAAGTACACATATAATTATAGAGAACATTTTAAGTGTACATTAGGATCAAAACGAAATAGAATGGTGAATCAATCCAGCCACGATATTATAGTTAATATGGACGACGACGAATTATATTTAGATACATATATTACATATAGTTATGATACATTAAAAGAAAATAACTGTGGGTGTGTAGGATCGAATCAGTTAATTATAACTTATGCATTAAGAGATTTCGCTATTAGAGGTTTCAACTGCGGAGACGATAAAACAAAGATACATGAAAATAGTTTAATGTTTACTAAAGAATGGTTTAATAATAGTCCTAAATATGCGGATTCAACACTCGCAGAAGGTAGACAATTATTAACTGGTTATACTGATAATGTAGTTATGACTGAAATACATAAATGTTTAATACAGATCGCTCATAAACATAATACAGCAGATAAAGAAATGTTCTTTACTGAAGAGTTTAAAATGCAGTTCGAGTTAAGTGGTGATATTATTAACTGTTTAAGAAATATGTTTAATATAATGTATCAAGACGAATTAAATTAAAAAAAATATATATTATATATTATAATGAATGTTTTAGAATTATTTAGTGGTACTGGATCAGTAGGTAAATGCTGTGATCAACTGGGGTGGGGTGTAGTTTCTGTAGATTTAATACATGAAGCTACACATAAAGTAAATGTTTTAGATTTCGATTATAAACAATATCCTAAAGATCATTTTAGTATAGTGTGGGCTTCTCCTCCGTGCACGAATTATAGCACATTACAGAACTGCTGGATAAATAGAATGAGAAAAGGTAAATTATATACTAAAGAAGTTCAAGAAGAAGAAATGGCTGCAGACGATAAATTAGTATTAAAAGCATTAGAAATTATAGAATATTTTAATCCTACTTACTGGTTTATAGAAAATCCAGCTTCTTCTAAAATGAAAGATCGTAAACACATGATAGATTTACCTAATTATGTTGTAGATTATTGTATGTATAGCGACTGGGGTTATAGAAAGAGAACTCGTATCTGGACTAATAAAAAAGATTTTATACCTAAAGTATGCGACGGTTCTGGTTCGTGTGGTAATATGGTAGATAGTATACACACTACTAACTGCGGTAATACTGAAAGGATAAGACGAGCGAAACATAAATTAGAAGCACAAGGTAGAGGCGATAATAATACTACCACTCAATTAGATAGATATAGAATACCAGAAGATTTAATATTTTCATTATTTCTGGATTAGCGGAAAAATTAAACAAAATCTTTTAGAATACTTAAGTTCTTTTTTATGGACTATTTTTAAGAATAATCACTAAAAATATTCTTAAAAAGTGTCCACTTTTTTTATTAATGCGTATATATTTAAAGAATTATTATATATGTTAAAGTATAGAAAAAGTATGAGTGAAAATATGAAATCCGTTGAATCAAAAAATAATCTAATGTCTACATATATGAAATATTATCAGTTCGATTTATTAGGACGAACTAAAAATCCGCAGTTAAAATCTCCTCATGGTAAAGGTATTAAACCAGATAGCGAGGGTTTAGTGCATTCTACTCTTCGTGGTAATATTTCTTATCCTAATAAAGCTATACCTACTGGTAAAATTAATAATATTTTCGTTTTAGATTTAGACATGAAACTTAAGATAGAAGGTAAAAAACAACCTATTAAGTTTAAGGATCACCCCTTTATTAAGAAGTTCGGTAAAGATTATTTTTTTAATCTAAATACATTAACCGTTAAAACCCAGAGTGGAGGTTATCATTTATATTTTAAATATGATAAAGAATGCACACAGACGACTAATGATTATCTCGGTACAGATATTCGTAGCGACGGTGGATATGTAGTCGCACCATTTTCTTACTGCGGTGCTGATCCATATGAGAATAAATATTCATTAGAAAAAGATACTGAACCTATTGAAGTACCAGAAGATTTAAAAGAATGGATTAAAGAAGAAGTCCTAAAGAAAAAGGGTACTAAAAAACAATATACTAAAAAACCTAAAAAGATTGTTATTAAGAATGAAGAAGTAGAAGAAGAAGAAGAAATTAGTTATGGGTGTGATCTAACCCAGTATACATATTCTTTTAAAGAAAAAGAATTAGAATTAGTTATCGCTGGATTACCTAAATCATATTTCACAGATTATTCTAACTGGTTAATATTTACTACAGCTATGAAAATGTTAGACGAAACCCCTTCATGTAAAATAGATACTTTTAAGTTATGGGATAAATACTCGAAGAAGAATGCAGAATCTAATTATGATCATAATAAAAATGTTATTAACTGGAATGGTATTAAGGATCATAAAGAATTAAAATGTTTATGGAATGTATTTAATCAATCGGCTTATAATGGTAGTGAAAATATGCTTCAGTATACTATGTTTAAGGAGGTAGATACACACACCAGTAAACCAGACGAGTTCATAGATAAAACTAAATTAGGATATGATTTCATTAATCAGTATCATACTGGAGGTGAGGAGTTCGGTGTTTTAGATAAGTATGAAAATATCGTAGTTAAAAGCGATACTGGTACTGGTAAAACAACGAGTTTCTATCATTATATTAAAGGTGAAAAACATAAGTTTATTTCATTAGTTTCTCGTATCTCATTAGGACAAGAACAATATAATATATTTAATGAAAATAGTGCAGATTGTTTATTCTACCAGAATGTAGAAGGTAGAGATTTAGAAGAAGAAGATAGTTTAGTAGTGCAGATAGATAGTATAGCTAAATTAAATAAAGGTTTATATTATGGTTTTTATAATGATTTCGTAGTATATCTGGACGAGTTTAATTCATTAGTAGAATATCTTATTACTTCACCTACATTAGAAAATAAAAGAATAGAAGTATTTTATACATTAAAAGAATTATTAACTAACTGTAAACAGATCATAATGACGGACGCTGATATCTGTGATACTTCATTAGCATTATTAAAAATATTCGGTATTGAATATAGATTTATTAAGAATAAATATAAACATAATAAAGGTGTACGAGCCACAGAATTAAATGAAAGAGACCATTTCATTAATAAGATTAAACATGAAGATAAGTTCTTATGTTGTTGTGATAGTAAAACAGAAGCAGAAATTATTTATAATGAATTAAATGATCCTTCTGCAGTATTAATTACCAGCGAAACAACTGAACTACCAGATTTCGATTCACATGATAAGATTATCTATAGTCCTAAAGTTATTTATGGTATTGATAGTAGTATGAAGCGTAATGTTTACTGCATATATCGTGAGCATACTATTTCTCCTAATGCTATGGTTCAACAGATAGCGAGGTGTAGAAATATAAATCATTTATATTTTTACTTCGATAAAAAGACCGTAGCAGATTATCATTTCACTTCTGTAGAAGATTGTAAAGAATATCTATTAGAAAAAGATATGAATATTGTAAAAAATAACTGGTGTATGGGTAAAGAAAGTGAGGATTATATTAATTTATTAGTTCACTATAGATATTGTAAAGACGCACATAATACTAATAAGTTCGCTCACTTTTTAAAGATTATTAGAGATAGAGGTATTATATTTAATGCAGAATATAAAAAGGTAAAGAAAGGTAAAAATAGATTAAAACAATTAAAAGAAAATAAAGAAATTAAATTAGAAAACTTCGATTCTAAAGCTGATTATGTAAAGAGAACGAATGAAATATTAAAAGTACCAGAAGATAAAATAGACGATTATAAAGAGATATTTATTGATAATTATAAAGTAAAAGAACATTTAAATATTAAGGATTTTTTCATAACGAATGCATTACATAAGATAGAAGAAGAGAAAGAAGTAAAAGGTGATAACTGGGTAAGTAAAATGGAGGTAGTAAGAGATTACATGAAATATGAAAAAGAATTAGAAGATCTTAAGGACTGGAATATGAATAAAGCTACCAGTAGAAGAAGTTATTTAATGTTTTTAACAGAGTTAAGAAATGAATTAACTGATAATGAAACTCCTATGGATATTAATGTAAAACATTTACCTACTGCAGAAAGAGAAGCTGAATTAAGAAAAATGTATAATTTAGTAGAATATGATAGAAATTATGATAATCATTTTAAAACATACAGTAAAGAACTTACTAATGAAGAAAGATTACAACAATATAGTTTAACTTTATCTCATGTATACGAAAAAGTATTCGGTAAAGATATTATCGAATCTAAAAGAAAAAATGTAAAACAATATGACGAAAATGGTAATGTAAAAAAGAAAATAGTAAAAGATAAAGAAGTAAACGATTATAAAAAGATTACAGTATATTCTGTAAATAAAGCGATAATAGATTATCACGATACATTAGTAGAGTTCAGTAGAAAGAAAGATAATAAATTAAATGGATATGCAATTCTGGACGACGACGAATAAATGAACATTATTATAGATTATAAAAAATGAAATAGTGGACACTTTTTAAGAATAATACCTATAAATATTCTAAATTAGTGTCCACTTTTTTTAAATTACTGATTTACTTTTTTACTTTTTTTTTATTCTTTTTAGATATATTAGATACTTCGAATATATCTTTCATGTGTGGTACTTTTTCTTTTTTAGACGCTGATACGATAGCGTGTTCAAAAACTCTCGCTTTAGAACTTTTCTTCGCTTTCTTCTTATTACGGTACATTATATAGAATATGCATATATTTTTTTTTTATTATTCTTTTCTTAAAAAAAAGATATATACTATAAATATAAAATGAGCTACATTATTACAAGTAATCAAGATCTCGACGATAGACCAGAAACCTCTAATATTTTTAAACCATATTCTTATACGAATCGTTTAACTGATACTATGAAAATAGAGAAGGATAGTGAAGTAGCAGTAGAGAGTGTTAAGATTAATAAGAATGGTTTATATTCACTTAACGCTTTTAATTCTAAACTGGCTCTCTATTTCGGTCAAAATGTAGCTATCAACCCTATAGCTAATAATCATGTAGGTAAAACTGATATAGGATTTATTGAAGAAGGTACTAATGTACCAGTCGCTCACTCTATAGTAGAAACTTCAACATTTCAAGAATATACCCCTAAACAAGTCGCAGACGAATTAACAAGATCATTAGGTAAAATGTTAATGAATCCTTTATTCGTTGTTAATATTTCTTCTCCTACTTCTAATCCTAATCTTCACCCAGATAGTAAGGTAGAACCTAAATATGACGCCTCTGGTAATTTCGTAGGATATGAAATAGATATCCACCAGAAACCAGATCATTCTTCAGTTCTTCCTAATTTTCCAGCTGAAACCCCTAATACTGAAGGTTTAATTAGTGAACTCATAGACACACAGTTTACATGGGACAACGCTGATCAAGAGTTCGAATGCACAGATCCAACTTCTACTCGTGGTGCGTGTGCGTTGTTAGGTGATAGACCAGTAAGTTTTAGCATGGATCCAACTAAAGACGATATGAGTTTCGAGGTAGATTTTCAACAAGCGTCAAGCGGTACGAGTAGGTGGTGTATAGGTTTATGCAGAAAGAATGATAAACAATTTAACCCCAGCGGATCGTTTAAGTGTACTTCACCACCTTATTATGATATTAATGCTGGTAAAGGTCAAGGTAATATAGGGTGGAGTTATTCTAAACAATTTTACGACTTCGTGGTATGTAGAGTAGGCGACGATCTACGAGTATTTCAGTCGTGCGTAGATAGTGATAGAAACCCACGAGCTATGGGTAAAGATAGCCAGAATCTCATTATGAGAGAAGTAGATTATTACCACGCTAATAATCCTACCTTTAAAGGTGGTGTACCGTATAATATAGACACTAATGCTGGTGGTTATACTGCTGTATCATTTAAAATCTCTAATGAAGTTGTTTCTGCATTTATGGTAAAGGGGGCTGCATATACTCCATTAGTAGATCTACCTTCTATACCAGCGTCAACTAAACAACAATTATTTACACCAGTTAGCGACTTACAACGAACTTTATATGGTAAAGTTTATCTAAAAAAGAATGGTGATATTTTAGAAGTTATGGAGCGTCATGTGTACGATCATATATCGTCGTGGGACTGCACGAATCCTTATGCACAATTAAGTACCCATTTAATCGCTACAGATCAGTATGATAGGTGGGGTAAACTTTTAGAAAATCGTATATGGAATAATATGAATGCTACTGATACCACAGTATATTCTTACATGAGTACGAATGCTAATTTCTGTATGGAGGGTTATAATATGGTATTACTAACTGCTGAAGCACATACATATCTACCAGAATATACAAGGGAGTTATCGGCGGCGAGGTTGTTAGGATTCGACGGTAGATTTATTGAAAATAAACCAGAACTAACCCCAGCGAAACCAGATCAAGAATCGTTCAAGTTCGAGAGTATTAAAAGACCAGATCTTATTTCACCTAAATCATTATTCATTCGGTTAAATAATTTTACCCATAATACAGCTGTAGGTACTAAAGGTAATGCTTATTCTAAAATCCTCGCACACTTACCTCGCTTCGATAATAGCGGTGCTGAAACTGGTGGGTTATACTTCGAACCATATGAAAGATTATATGTGGCTCTTAATAATGCAGAAGAATTAAATGTAAATGCATTCGATTTAGATATCGTATATGATAATGAACAATTAGCAGAATGTTTAGTGGGTAAAACTATTATATGTTTACATATTAGACCCAGAGGAGTAAAACTATTAGATAGTGAAGTAAGAAAAGGAATAAAGAAGAAAGTTGAAGAAGTTGTTATTAGAGATTAGAAAAATATAATAATTTTTAGAAAATAATAGAAATTAAATAAAATGTTTATTATATTATAAAGAATGGATTTAGAAAGAAAACCTAATATTTCTAATAAAGGACTGGATTTCATACCTAAAGTTAAAATGGATTATAACCCAGAAGAAGATTTAGAAACTGGTGAATCTAACCCACAGTTTATATATGAAGAAGAAGGTGAAGGTGAAAGTGAAGTAGAAGTAGAAATTACTGAAGAGGTACATGAAGAATCTAAAATTAATGAAGAAGAAATATTTACTAATATACCTAAAAAAGAAAAACCTAAAAGAACTCGTAAACCCATGAGTGAAGAACATAAAGCGAAACTTAAATTAGCTCGTGAGAAAGCATTAGCGGTAAGAAGGGCTAAAGCACAAGAAAAGAAAAATATGAAAGATTTAGAAAAACAAGAAAAAGAATTAGTTAAGAAGAAACAGATTAAAAGGGTACAGAAATTAAAACAAGAGGTAGAAAGCGACGAAGAAGAATATGTAAAACCTCAACCTAAAAAGAAAGTTTCAATAGCAGAAGAGATTAAAATGCAGAATGATATTGAACACGGTGAATATGTTAAATTATCTAAAAAAGATATAGAAGAATTACAATTACACGCTATTATGGGTTATGACGCTGTAAGAAAACAACGAAAGAAAGAAAAAGAGAAAGAGAAAGAAGAAGATAAAAGAAAAAATGAAATGCAGAGAAAATTAGGGAGAGCCATGAATCCTCGAAATAATTTTAATAATTATTCTAACTATTCTGGGTTTTAAAAAAGTGGACACTTTTTAAAATAAATCCTTAAGAAATTAACATTTAATCAGCGACTTTTTAAATAAAATTAGATTATTTTTAAAAATCTATTATATATAATATAATATATAATGGAGAAGAAAGCACCTAAAATATATAAGGTTAAAGATCCAGACCCTAATGAAAAGTTTATGGACTTACATGAAAACCTACCTTCACCACCGTCATTATTATTGATAGTCGGTTCTGTAAAACAAGGTAAGACAAATCTACTCGTTAACCTCGCATGTTCACCAGAACTATATAAAGATAGATTCGACGAAGTAATTTTCATTAGTAATACCCTTAATGCAGATCCTAAAGGTAAGATACTAAAGAAATATTTTCGCTGTGAAGATCAGTATAAAGATAGGACTGTTGAAGAAATAGTGGCGAAACAACAAGAATACGACGAAGCTACCAGACCTACTATAGCATTATTTTTAGACGATATATTAACTAAAGATTTTAAAAAAAGTAATTATGTATCATTCTTAAGTACAAAGTTTCGCCACTACGGTATAGGTATGTTATGTTTTACTACACAATCCTTTAGGGCTGTATCTGGTATGATTAGAGGTAATGCAACTGATATAGTTATTTTTAAACAACAATCAAATAAAGAATATGAAAAGATAGAAGAAGAATATGGACAATATTACGGAGAATCTAATTTTAGAAAAATGTATGATTATGTTATGGAGGAGAAGTATAGATTTTTATATTTAAAATTAAGTGAGAATCCAGCACAAGCATTCTTAAACTTCGAAGAAAAAATAGGTGAAGGTGATAAATTATTTATTTAATTTTTTAGTTCACATGAATATTATATTTCTTATATTATAAATAATGGACGCTATCAATCAAGCGAATAATTTTACAGCTGTAGCACAGAATATTAATTCAGCTATCACCAGAGATAATAATTTAGCGGCTACTACTTACCATAACACTCTAAATGATTTACGAGAGAAAGCTAAAGCTACTGTAGGACAAGATATTACTAAAGCTGGTGAAAAGGCGGCGAGGATCTATCAAGTAGGTTCAGCATATAGTAAATCAGCACCACTAAAAGCACGGTGGTCTGGTGTAGCGTCTGCACGAGATACTAATGCACCAGAAGGTACAGAATTAGCTGGTGCTGGTGAAGAAGCTGAAGACGAAATAGAAGAGGGTGGTGAAGCACTCGGTAAAGCAGTAGGAGAATCAGCGGCGGAGAAAGTAGCTCGTTATGGATTGAAAGGAGCGGCTATAGGACTGGCTGGACTCGATCTCGCAGAAGATATATCTAAAGGAGGTATCGCTGGAGATAACTGGGAGCAGAAGGTAGGTAATATAGGTAATATAACTGGTGGAGTATTAGAAACTGCTGGTATGGTTGTACCGTTCGCAGCCCCAGAATTAGAACTCGCAGCTGGTATAGTTAATGTGGGTGCAAGTATTTTTAGTGATATAGGTGATATATTAGAAGATAAAGAAAAGAAAACACAAGCTAAAACAGATCAACAGACCACCACTCAAGCAGTCGTCGTTCCACAATCGTCTCTCGTATCACAGAATCTCGCCGCTAAACCTATGACTGAATAATATTTAAATCTACACCTATATAATTTCTGTTTAATAATTCACACCTTTTACCTACATAATTAGTATTACAAGTCATATCTAATATAGTATCATGTTCATTAGTATATGTTTTAATGAAATAATCTATCTGTTCGTCAGTACGAGTAATACCAGTTTTATCTTTTCTAATAGTCCAGTTTTTAAAGGTAGTAGGATATCTACCTTTATGACCTTCGCTTTCTACATATGTATTTTCTTTATGTACACCTTTTTCACCCCAGTATGCATTTTTACCCCCATACTTTACATTTCTTTTAGGGTGTGATTCATTACCTATCATTATAGGATTATATGTACCTCTTTTTTTATAATAAATAAAGATTTCTTCTATCTGTCTTAAAGGTTGATATTTAGCTGAAAAAAAACCAGTTTTATTATTTTTACACCACGAATAATGATATTTAGGTGTTTCATATTTTAATAATTCATATGTAAATGGTATAGAAGCATATAAACATATAATACCAGTAGGTTTTAAAACTCTCCACATTTCAGTAAATAATTCACCCCATTTTAAAGGTTTATCCCACTCGGCTTTAGTAATAGCAAATGGAGGATCAGTATAGATAAAATCAATTGAATTATCTTCTAATTCTTTAATAACTTCATGTATATCACCAGTAATATATTTTATCATATTTATAATATATAAAATAAAATAATTATAATATTATAAATATGTTAAGTGTAGCTGAATTAAAGAAACTTATTAAAGCCCATAATGTTTTATCTAAAATTAAATTACCTCCTAAAGCAGATAAAACTGCACTATTAAAATTACTCGCAGATAATAACTACATGATAGACGAAGATAAAAAGGTTATTAAACCTTCAGTTAAAAGAGGTAAACAGATCACATTAAAGAAAGCTGAAGAAGTAGTTAAAGAACCTAAAAAAGCTGAACCTAAATCTCGTAAAGCTATTTTAGTAAAAGAAATAGAAAAAGAATTAAGAACATTAGAGGTAAAACATTTAGAAACAATCCTTAAAAAACTAACTGTAGAAAAACCTAATTATAATGAGGTAGTGAAAAAAGAGGAGGAGAAGAAGAAGAAAAAGAAGAAAAAATAAACTTTTTTTTTTATTTTTTACATATAATTTTTATATAATACATAATATAAATATAATGGGTATTAGAACATTAGAGATTCAGCCTAATAATGTACCAGCCTCGAATAAAATTAGTTTTAAAGGGGGTATTCCAGTCCTTTCATTTACTATCGGTTCGCAGAATGCTCTGTTAGATACCAGTAGTATTCGTATCTGTGGTAATTTTCGTGTATGGGCTAACGCTGACGGTACTGTTAGACCTACTGGAGCTACATATCAACAATTAGCGGCGAGTGAGAAATTAGGTATCTATGGTGCATTTTCTCAACTGGTATGGCGTAGTTCTAAATCGAAACAAGTGTGCGAACATATCCGCCATTATTCTCGTTTCATGTCTTCATATATTCCTACTATGGCTTCACTTCAAGACGGATTAAGTTATTTAAGTAATACAGCATTAGTTAACCTTAATGCAGACCAGTTTAACGATACTGTTATTAAAACTAATGACGATCAAGAGTTCTGCTGTCCACTACCTTCTGGTATCACTCAAGGTGGAGAACGCTTAAATCTAATGCCTACTGCATTCGGCGGACTCGACTGTGAGGTACACCTTACACCAGATAGTCAGTTTTTCTATTCTAAAAATGGTAATACTACTGATCTTACTGAAGTATTTTATGAAATGGATAATGTAGTGATTCGCTGTGAGGTTTATGAACCAGACGCAGACGAACTATCTACTCTACAGCGTGAAGATCAAGGAGTATTCAACTTTAATTCCATTTCGTCCTTCATGACTACTTTAGAATCTACTAACTCTATTGTTAATTTCCATTTAGGATTATCTCGTGTTATTTCTGCGTTCGTTAATTTCGTCCCTTCGTCCTTCATTAATAATAGATCGCAAAATGGTTATCTAACTTATCTCCCTACTAAAAATAATGGTGATCTCGCTGATATTAATACTACTTCTGTGCTAAAAATGGGTGAAAGATTCCCCTATCATTTTCAAGTTTCTACTAATGTAGATCTCGACGACGACTGCTCTAATATTGATCCTCAAGTCCACAAATATTTTACCTCTTCACTTATCCCAGAACATATGCACCGTAGGTGTT
>Ga0208157_1000401_pt1 | contig 24194 bp, 20 predicted proteins | sample 5_EtaG_FD_184077 | JGI IMG/M metagenome (GOLD analysis project Ga0208157, IMG submission 184077) | Marine viral communities from the Subarctic Pacific Ocean - 5_ETSP_OMZ_AT15132 metaG (SPAdes) (version 2) | ecosystem: Environmental > Aquatic > Marine > Oceanic | place: Pacific Ocean | collected...
TGCCTTGAGTATAGCAAACTCTGTATTTACTTTACCATCAGATATATATAGACTTGGCACTGTATACTTCAATAATACAACAGAGCTTGATGCAATAGATCAAAACGATTTTCTACACATAAATGCATCAAAACTTACAAAACCAGATGTTAAAAAACCTGTTTATATTAGAAACGGCAATAATCTTACGGTTTATCCTTCCACAATAACTTCTCTATCATGCACTTATATCAAAAAACCGGCACAAGTAGTCTGGGATTACGTAGAAATAAGTTCAGTAGCAAAATTTGATTCATCAACAGCAACAGATTTTGAATTGCACGAATCTGATGAAACTACTGTTGTATATAAGATATTAAGCTATGCAGGACTTGTTATAAAACAGCCTGAAATAAGCCAGGTTGCAGAACAAAAAGACAATTTAAAAGTACAAAAAGAAAAATCATAATAAATGGCTTTAGCACAATTTACTCCAAAAGAATACTACAATAGTAAGGACCAAGGTTATTATCAATTTATAACAATTGATGATATTATAAGTAATTTTCTTGTTTCTTATGTTGGAGACGATAAAATAATAAAATCCGCAAAAAGAACTGAGATTGCATATCATGCACAAAGAACTTTGCAAGAGCTAAGCTATGATACTATAGATAACGTTAAATCAATAGAAATTGAGATACCACCATCACTGTCTTTTCCATTACCACACGATTTTGTTAGTTATGTAAGAATTACATGTTTGGACGACAATGGGATTGAAAGACCTTTAAAACCAAATAACAATACTACAGCACCTATTCCTTTTTTGCAAGATCAAGATTATAATCTTTTGTATGATGATCAAGGCAATGTACTAATAGGTAAAGAATCTGAAGCTTTAAAAAGATTTAAGGCTCAAAATGATAATGCTACGGGTACGCCAGATTTATCAGATATTAAATATTTAGAAGAAGGAGGAGGGATTAATGTTGATTTTGGTAAAAGATATGGTATTAATCCACAAGATGCAAATAGAAATGATACATTTATAATAGATCAACCAAGAGGTGTTATATCTTTTAGCAGCGGCGTTAAAAACAAAATAATAATTATAAAATATGTATCAGACGGATTAAATGTTGACGGGGATATGAAAATACATAAGTTTGCAGAAGAAGCTATGTATAAGTCTATAGCATTAGCTATTATGTCGGCAAAAGCAAATATACCTGAATACCAAGTAAATAGATTAAAAAAAGAAAAGAAAGCTACAATGCGTTCAGCTAAAATTAGATTAGCTAACATTAATATGGAAGATCTCACCCAAACCATGAGAGGTAAATCAAAACAAATTAAACACTAATGGCAGAACTTAAGCATACTTTCACGTCGGGGAGAATGAATAAAGACCTCGACGACAGGCTTGTACCAAATGGTGAATATATTGACGCATTAAATGTCAAAGTAGCATCGTCTGAGGGTTCTGATGTGGGCGCTATTGAAAATTTATTAGGCAATGAACAGCTATCTGACCTTTATTCGGATGATGACAATGCTGTTACACTGGGCAGTATTGCATATACATTAAAAAATAAAATATATTGGTTTGTAACTTCTGATTATAAAGACACTATATATGAATATGATCAAAAAACTAAAGAAATAAGCATAGTTTTACAAGACAGCAAAGGTACTATTACTACTACTTTAGATCAAATATTATTAAGTAGTAATTCAGAATCGGAATTAGTAATTAAAAATTTTGAAGCATATAAATTAGCAGACATATTAGGTGTTGCAGATATACCAACAAGAATAGATGAAGAAATATTAATAACAAATAATGTTGATATTACTTTAGATGATCCTTATGTTAATATTTCTATTCCTAAAAATACTGTATTAAAAAAAGAGCAAGACGGTAATTTAGAGCAAATAGTTTTTAAAAATATAATTTATGATTTTCCTAAATTAGGGAATATCACGCCAAATATTACTTACACTCAATCTGGTATATTAAATTTTTCAAAAACAAATAAAATTACTAGTATAAATATAATAGATGATTTATTGTTTTGGACAGATGGTCTTAATCCGCCAAGGCGTATTTATATACCTAAATTTAAAAAATACTCTTTAAATAATACTTCAGGTGATACACAAATAGAATACAAAGTAAAAGACCCAAATGGAGTAATTAAAATATTAACTGCACCCTTTACAGAAGAAGATATTTCTGTAGCAAAAAAAGCTCCAATGAACGCTCCCGATATTGAAGTTTTAGACAGCATAACAGGAGGATTAACAGCTATTCAAGTTTCTTTAAATTTATTTGAAAAAGTTGCCGGAAATACAATTGAAATAATAAATTTACCCCAAAACCCAATATGGCAAAAAGGAGATTCAGTTGAAATATTTTCTGAAGAAACTGATATTCAAATACAAGCTACCGTCGTAAGTATAACTAATGATGTTTCTCTAAGTAAAAAAATAATTTTAAGAGTTGATACTGTTGAAGACACAGCCACAGACAACTCTTTTCCTTTTGAGATTGAATTAATACAGAAAAAACCTTTATATGAATTAAATTTTCCAAGATTTGCTTATAGATGGAAATACGACAATGGAGAATACTCCACAATGTCTCCTTTTTCTATTCCTGCATTTTTCCCAGGTGATTTTAATTATGATGGTAAAGAAGCTTTTAATAATGGAATGGTAAATAAAGCTCAAAAAATAATATTAAAAAATTTTGATACGGGAGGTAAAGACATAAAAGAAATAGACATATTATTTAAAGAAACAAAAAACAATAATATATATGTTTATGAAACAAAAAAGAAAATTGATTTTGATTCATCAGCAACTCCTGGAACTATTGAAATTAAAAAAGAAAAAATTCATTCTGTAATTCCTAATGACCAATTATTAAGAGCTTGGGATAATGTACCTAAGCGAGCTAAAGCCCAAGAAATAACCGCTAATAGAATTATATACGGCAATTATTATCAAAATTACGATGTTTACACAGAACCGGATTTTAAAATAGGCATAGAAGAAAGAATAGATGGATCAAATAAAACTATAAAATCAGATAGGAATTATCAAATAGGTGTTGTTTATATAGACGAGTACAATAGGCATACACCTGTTTTAACCGGAGATAACAGTAGTATTAAAGTTGAGAAAAAAAATGCAATTACAAAAAACAAATTTAATATATCTTTAGAAAACGAGCCGCCTGCTTGGGCCAAATATTTTAAATATTATATTAAAAACCCCTCTAATGAATATTATAATTTAGCAGTAGATCGTATTTACCAAGATGAAGAAAACGGATTTACTTATGTTAGTTTTCCATCTGGCGAAAGAAATAAAATAACAGAAGAACACTATTTAATATTAAAAAAGAAACATGGTGCCGATGAGTTTGTTGCCGAAACTACTAACAGATATAAAATAATTGATATTGAATCTGATCCGCCAGAGTTTATTACTAATAGAAAAAGAATTGTTTTATCTCTTGGCGATATAGTTTTTACTGACGATTATAGCGGAGGAGGTGGTGGAAACCAAATAACAAATATATCCGGTGCTGCAACAGCTGCTCCTTTAAAAGAATATGCATCTATACAAATAAAACAAGCTAACGCTAGTTCTAACGGTGTAGAATTAACAGACTCTGCTCAAATTAAACCTGGCCGGTATATTTCTTTTGAATATTTAGGAAGAGATTCAAAAAAATATAAAATAAAAAGACTAAGCCAACACCCTGAAGGAGATAATGAAATAAAAATTGATTTTGAAGATCCTTTTAAAGAAGATGTAGAAAGAATTTATCAAAAAAATGGCAATTTAGGAGACACAACTACAAATTTTGGTGTTAGTATGAATATTTGGGAAGAATACTCTGCAGCCGGCGATAAAGAATTTGATGGTAGATTTTTTGTTAAATTAAAAACCAATCCCACCCTTTCTTCTGCTATTGTTTCTCAAGACGTAGGCGGTGTTTCTTATTTAGCAAAAGAATCTGTTTCTTTAATAGGGGTCTATTCAAGAAATGAAGATTCATATAGAAGTAATAATGGTTATGAAAACAAAGCTAGAGGAAGACGCAAAGCACATAGAGAGGCAACAAATCCTTTTGTGCTATCTAATGGCGGTTTAAAAACAGTAGGTTCTACTCCAGAAACAGGTCAACGAATAAAGAAAGGAAGTATAGAATATCATATTAGTTTTGAATCAGCAACCCGTTTTTTAAATGATGAAGTTCTTAAATTATCTAAGTTAGCTAAAGTTGGAAATTTTGTTAGGTTTGTTAATGCAGACGGAACACCTCATCATGATACTATTTATGAAATAGGCAATGTGCTTATAGATAATCACGAAAGAGGTTTTGGCGGGACTACTTCAAGAACATATAAGCGTATTCATTTTGCATTTATTGATAAAGATGGAGATCCTATTAAGTTTCTTGACAAAGATGTATGTAGAAGAGGCCAGGACACTTGGGGTAGAGAGCCTAGAATGGAAATATTACAAGAGGTTGATGATGATGTACAAGATTACATAAAAAACCCTGGCATATTTGAAACCGAACCTTTACAAAGCAAAACAGACTTAGATATATATTTTGAAACTCAAAAAGCGTATAGCATAGAGGAGCATGGCCAAACTCATTCTTTAGATTGGTATAACGCTATATGTTTTGGTAACGGTGTCGAATCAAATAGAATAAGGGACGATTTTAATGCTACTTTTATTGATTTAGGAGTTAGGGCATCTGCACCTTTAGCCGAGCAATTTAAAGAAGAACATAAATTTAACGGACTCATTTGGTCTGGTATAATAAATTCAAGATCAGGAACTAATCAATCAAACCAGTTTAATGTTGCTAATCCTATAACAAAAGATTTACTGCCATCATATGGTAGTATTCAAAAACTTTTTGCAAGAGATAACGATTTAGTTATATATTGTGAAGATAAAATCGTAAGGGCTTTAGCTGATAAAGATATATTATTTAATGCAGATGGCTCTTCAAATGTTATAGCGTCTAACCGCGTAATAGGTAATGTTATACCTTTTACAGGAGAATATGGTATTTCTACTTTACCAGAATCTTTTGCTTCATACGGGTTTAGGGCTTATAATGCAGATCCGAAAAGAGGAGTTATAATAAGATTATCTAAAGATGGGATTACAACAATATCGGCTAATTACATGAACGATTTTTTTGATGATAGATTGAAAAACAATACTGTTCTTTATTCTTCTTATGATACTTCCAGCGGCTTATATAATATAACTTTTGATGGCTTAGACACGGTTTGTTTTGACGAAAATGTAAACGGCTGGGTAACAAGAAAATCTTATATACCCGAAAATGCTATTTCATTAAATAGCACTTATTATTCATACTACAATGGTGAATTATGGGAACACGGGGTTGCCTCTAAGCCTAGAAATAATTTTTATGGCACTCAATATAATTCTAATGTGCAATTTACAATAAATGATAACCCTTCTACAATTAAAAAATTTAAAACATTAGGATATGAGGGAACATCGGGTTGGATTGCTAAAGAAATACAAACAGACCAAGTAACAGGCGCAGAGACATCTTTTAAAGATAAAGAAAATAAGTATTTTGCAAATATTACTCAATCAGCAAAAACAATATCTACATTAGACCAGAAAAACTTTTCAGCTCAAGGCATAGGCAGATCAGTAGCGGCCGGCGCAGATTCTTACACATCACAACTTGGAAATGTATCTAATACAACTGCCACTTTTAATTTAAATTTAATACCGGCCACATTAAAATCAACCGTTGTAACCAAAACACAAGCTCCAGGAGAAAACATTACGAGTGTTGCTTTTAAAATATTTGCACCTACTGGGTACACAATAAAAAATACAGATTTTCAAGGTAATAATTTTACTTTTGAACAAGTAGCAGATAATGAAATTTTAGCTACAATTAGTCTTGATATAACTCATCCTACTTCTGATCAAACATTTACATATAATGTTACTGGGAAAATAACAAAAATACCTACAAAAGCAACAGGTAGCTATACAATTTCAGGAAGTAATTTTAATTTTACGGGATCAAAAACTGGTACATACAGCGTAAAAGGACCCCTTGGAATTGAGAAAATTATTAATAAAAGAACAATAACAGTATCTCCTGGATATTTTTTACAAGACAGTAACTTTTCTATAAATGACACTCAAATAGAATTACAATTAAATAAAATATCTGATTCGGTTTATGAAATTATTGAAAGCATTTTTATTTCTAATAATAGAAATAATATAGATTATATAGTATCAATAACACCATCAGAAATAATTGTTTTAGATAAACTTATTTATTCTAAAAGTATTGATATATCTACTTTACCTAACACAGCAACTCAAAGAATATTAACAGTAAAAGGTGAAGAAAATGCAGAGGTAAACATATTATTTAGCGGTAATGTAACTGGAACAATAACGGATGTTAATATAAAATTAGATAATACCAATAGAAAAGAAATATTTTTAGATTTTCCAGCGGGTAATACAGCTGAAACGTTTACAATATTATTTAAAAATTTAAAAGGTACAAAAATAGACGCTGGCTTTGGAAGTAATACAGTAACTATTTCTAGAGTGGCTAAAGTAAGAAAAAATGCTGTTCTTGCTATTATTCATTCTAGCACAGCTCAAGAATTTTTTGAAATATCAGATTATATAAATACAGCTAATAAAAGAGATTTTTCAATTGAATTAACTTTGCCTTCAGGTTCTTATACTATAAGTAAGCAACCAACAAATGCAGATGTTGATTTTGGTTCTAATGATAATAATGCAGACGTTTCGTTTAATCAAATGACTTTTGCTGCTAGCCCTAATACTAATAAAGTTACAGTTTCAGGAACTTTAAAAATTGATGATTTAATTCAAGACGAAACATATACTTTAGATATTAGCAATCTTGTAGGTATTAATGTTACAACTACATTTGATTATGATAATAATTCTAAAGATGGATCAAGCTCTGGTAATTATACAGCTGTTTCAACAACTTATACTGTTACAGGGGGCGCAGGGTTAATATCAACACCATCAGCAACAGAATATTTTTGGGTGCTAACACCTGCATCAGGTTATTTGTTTAAGGATAGTATTGATGCGGATGATTTTGAGTTTTTAGACAGCGGCAATAATAGTGTATTAAATACCTTTGCTGATAGTAATGAATTATTACTTAGAAAAGTAAATAGTACTTTAGAGATTGGTTTTAAATCACAAGATTTTACACAACCTGCTACTAGCCAAACATTTACTATTAGACCTAAAAACAGCACAACACTTACAGAAACTAAACCAGCAACTAGTGCTCCTTTTGTTACTTTACAAATAAGATTTGAAGGTAAATTAGATGATATTGATGCTGCGGAATTTGCAATACCTTCGGTACTCGCTTCTCAATTAAATAATAATCCAACTAATTTATCAAATCATACTGTTAATGCAAGGGCTACTAATTTGCCTCATAATACTAATTTTTTATTTCAAGCTGTAATCCCTGTAGGCGTATTAAAAGATTATGGGGTAATTGATCCAAATGATTTTTCAGATGCAAGTAAATTTAGGTATACAGAAGTGCACGGGGCCTCTAAGCTTGCACAGCCTTCTGGTTCTGCTACATATAATTTATTTACTGCAAATTCTTCTACACAAGCAATTACAAGTAAATATTCTTATAATACAACCACGCATGAGCTAACTATTAATATATTAGTTAATTTGCAAAGTGATGCAACTTCTGTAATGTTAAAAGCCACTATAGAAGGGGTATTACATTCTGACAAAAAATACGACGGCACAACTCTTGTTGATAAATATCATTTAGTATCAGCAAAATCAGATGTTGATTGTACTCATCAGCCAGGCAATATTAATGAAAATAAAAAAGTATATTCAACAAATGATGCTGCTAATAGCAGCTTTCCAAAATATTGGGTTACAGACAAAACATTAGCCGATGGTAGCAAAATATATAGACAAGAAAGTGCTAGCATGGCAAAACCTGGTTTTTTATATGGGGTAGGATTACCTACACAATCTTTTATAGTTGCAGGTGATAAAAGTTTATATAATTCTAACAATGGTATAATAACTAAAAAAGAAATTTGCCAAATAATTAAAACAAATAAAAGTGGAATTGTAACGGATCCTAGTGGAATATTAACAAATGGCAATGATTGTTTTAACGGGTTTACTTTCTTTGATATATATAACGACGTTAGCGTTTGCGATTTTAATTTAAAAAGTGATTTATATAAAGATAAATTTGTAAAAATAACAGGAGAATGGTTTGCTGATGATTATGACAATACCAAAATTACACAAAACTATACAATGCTAAATACCTCTGTTCCTGAAAACGATCCAATTAATAAACCACCTACACCTTCTTTAACAAACTATAATATAGTTAAAGCGCAGTTATTAAGCGAAGCAGGTATATCTAGTGTTTTTAGAGATGATAAAATTGTAGTTATTTCTGATCCTTCTGGTTCTACTCCAGGCAAATTAGAAAGCACCATATATTTTGATAAAAATGGACATGGCACATTCCATGCTGAAAGCTACAGAGGAAAAAGAGGATATAGAATTTACATAAAGTTAACAAGTGTTTTAGATAGTCAATATAATAGAACATTACAATATTATTTAAAATTAGGTTATTCACTACAAATAGCTCAACAACAGGCCGCTGGGGCAGTTAGACATCCTTTGGCAAACCAAAATCCTCAATTAAATTTACATAATCCTCCATTGTATCGCCCTTTCCTTAATGTTGAAGGCGGACTTGTTCAAAGCCCTCAAAATGAAGGGTTAGATGCTCAAAGTGGAGCGTATAAAATACGACAAGGTAGTCCTTTCTCTTATTATACAGCAGGACCAACTGGGCCTATTGTAGGAACTTCTTCAAGTTATACTGACATTAAAATTTTAGCAGGTCCAAGTACGGGAAGAATTGTAAGAGCATTAAATAGAAATGCTTTTGATTATAGCCTTAATTGGCCATGGCAAACTAAAAGTAAAACTACGTCAGTCAATCCTTTTGGATATTTAGGTATAGGCTCTGGCAGTTTAGTCTGTGGGGGCAGAACATCTAATTTTTATAACGAAGAAAGAACAAATATAAAATTAACTCGATCAGAATTATTAGGTGGCGATGGTTCTGCAGTAGAAATAACAAAATATTGGGAATACGCATAATATTATGGCAAACTTAACTATAAACTTTGATAAAAATATAAATACTTCTTTACAGAAAGGAGATACCGTGTTATTTTTGAAGAATGGTTCTTTAATAGAATTAGGTATATGTCAATCTGTAGCAGCAGACAGATTAAGTTTTGTAGTAGATGTTAGTTCAACAACACCTAGGCCAGTTATTGGTGATTACTTTATGTTTGCTAAAAATAACGTAATAAATAGTAGTGGACTTATTGGCTATCAAGCCACTATAAAAATGGAAAATGATAGTACAGATTTTTGTGAATTATACGCTGTAAACAGCGAAACAATGTTTAGTAGTAATTAATTATGAGAAATACACCTTTAAAATTAGTAGAACAAGTAGCCGGTATGGCAGGTGGCGGAGAAGCTGCAGGCGGTGGCGGCGGCGGCGGCGCATTTGGACAAATTGCTGGCGGACTAGCGGGTATTGCTGGTGGTCTTATAGGCGGGCGTGCCCGAAGAAGAGAACAAAGAGCCGCAAAGGCAGAGCTTGCTCAAAGAAAATCAGAATATGAAAGCTTTGAATTTAAGGACCCATCTGCTAATTTAACAAATACTTTTGAAGATTTAACTGTAAACCAACAACAAGCAAATTTTGCTTCTCAACAACAACAACAGGGTTTAGCGGGTACATTATCTGGTTTAAGAGGGGCTGCAGGCGGTAGCGGAATTGCTGCATTGGCACAAACGTTGGCTCAACAGCAATCTACAAATTTACAACAATCATCAGCAAGTATTGGACAGCAAGAAAGAGCTAACCAAATGGCTAGTGCAAAAGGCCAACAAAGTTTGCAAAGAGCAAGAGCTGCTGGTCAACAAGCAAAAGAAGCTAAAGAATTTGGAAGAACAGAACAATTATTAGATGCTGCATCACAAAGAAAAGCGGCTGCAGATGCAGCAAGAAAAGCGGCTACAGAAGGATTAGTAGGCGGTATTGGAAATGTAGTTGCTGGTGGCGCAAGACTTGCCGCTGGCGGAATGTAAAATTTAAATTATGGCAATTAACGCAAGATTATTAGGATTAGCACAAGGGCCTGGTATGCCTTTAGATTTAGCCGGTGCAGTACAACCAGCTATAGATAAGATGGAAAGAGCTGCGCTTAGAGAAAGACAATTAATAGCAGCAGAAGGCAAAGCTTTTAAGGAGGCTATGCAAGAAAGAGAAGCTTTTAGTGCTAAACTAATTAGTCAATATAAAGATCCTGAGTTTAAAGGTGTGCCTTCCCAAGGTATATCATGGTTAACTAGTAAAGCTGCGCAAATAAAACAAAATGTTTACAATATTGCAATGGACCCTTCACTGGGTAATTTACAAAAAACATTATTAATAAATGAGCAAAAAGAAAGTGTAAATGAATTAAAAACATGGGCTGACCAGTATAAAGAAGCTGGAGAAAATTTTTTAGATCAAACAGATTTATTAAGTAGTTTAAATGATTCTACACTAATAAAGCTTAATAAAATGAGACAAGCAGGGGAATTTTATTTAGTAGAAGATAAAGCTGTTTTTGAAATTAATGGTCAAACTATTATAAAAGAAATGAAAGATCTTCCAAATGCTTTTGGGTTAATAGAACAAGATCATAAATCATATAATGATATATTAGAAAAATTAAACACTACTGCTCAAAAACAAGCTGCTAAAGGCGAAGGCATGAAAGCTGTTACTTTTGAAATTGATAAAGCAATTGAAGGATTACAATTAACAGACATACAATATGCAACTCTTGCTGTAGATCAATTAGGATATTTAGCAGATAATGAAGCGGGAGTTTTGTTAAAACAATTAGGTGTTGAAGCTGAAGATTTTAAACAATATTTATCAGAAGATATTGCGGATGGAAAAATAGTTGATGATGAAAAAGATGAAGCAGGTGGTGTTGTATTAGAAACTTTAAAAAAGTTTGTTAATGATAATTTAAGATTAGCAACAACAGAACATTATAATGCTTATTATAAACGTAGCACAGAGGATCCATCTGAAACACAACAAAATAAAATTACAGTTGTAAATGATGCAACAGATTTAATGACAAGTATATTTAATAAAATGCCTACAGCTATTGGCGGAACTCAATCCCCTGAAGTTATTGATGAAATGATAACTATAATTAAAGGTGAGCCTGTATTTTCTACAGAAGCTATTACAAATCCACAAACTAAAAAAGATCTTTTCCTTAGTATAATTAAAAAAGAATTACCAAATATAACAGATGAAGAGGCTAATACAGCATTTGAATCTAAATACCCTGGTAATCCAATGTTCTTTATAGGAGATATAGGTATACTTGATATTAACGGATTATTAAATGTATATAATGAAAAATTACCTTCATCAAGAAGAATGACAAATTCTGAAATGAAGAATATATTAAATAATCTTACTAAAGATGAAAATATAAACAGAGACTTTTCACAATAAAATTAAAAGCATGGAAGAAAATGAAATCTATATTGTAGATGGTCAAAAATACGAAGTAAACCCAAAAAGAAAAGATGATTTTTTTAAAAAATATCCGAAGGCGGTATTATTTGAAGAACCAGTAAAGATGAACCCCAATGCTCAGGGTGCGGCTGCGGGAGGGGAACAAGCGCCCAATACGGATTCCAATTTGGGAAATGGTTCATTGGTATTCGAACCACCAAAATATGAACAGCAATTTAAAACTTATTTAGACGGGAAAGAAAAAAATAAAGAACAGCGTTTAGAATTTTTAAATAGCGGACTTGATGCTTATGAACCTAAAATATCTAGTGAGGATGCTCTTTCTTATGCAAACATTCTTACAAATAAAATAGATTTTAAAAATTTAAAAGAAGAAGAAGACATATCAGCTTCTTTAAATACCTCCTTATCCTCTTTGATAAAAGGAGATGAATATATTCAAAAACATTTATTACCTGATCTTCAAGAAATAATACAACCTAAAATAGATACATTTAAAAAACTATTAGAAGAAAAGTATGATTTAACAGATATTAATGAAGTTCAAGAAGCTAATAAAAAATTAGAGTATTATGCTACTCAATTATATGGTAAAACTATTAGAAATAACAGAACATATAATAATAGAATAAATACTTATAAAGAGGCTGTTTTAGAATCTTATAATAATAAATTTAAAAATTTATCAGATGAACAACGCCAAAAGCTAGTAGAGGCAAAAAGAAAAGAATTAGGTATTGCCGATGATACTATGCTAACTGAGGGGGTTAAAAAAGGATTAAGAAATATAAGTATTGGAATACAAAAAACAGATTTGTCTTTTAAAAATACAAATATACTTAAGCTACAAAAATCAATTGAAGGCTTAAATGATAATGATTTTGTTACAGAAGAAAGTGGCGCTCAGCCTGGCTTACAAGGTGCTCAATATACTAAAAGAACAAAAGTTTCTGATATAAAACTTCAAATTGCTCAACAAAAAATTTCATTAATAAATAATTTTGTAGATTTAAGAGGTGATGAAGCAGAATTAGCTTTTTTTAGAAAAGGAGAAACAGAAGGTTTATTACCTAAAAGTTTTGGTGATTTAGCTTTTTTAGTTGGTGAACAAATACCTCAATTACCTCTTGCTGCTATAACTTTTGGTGCTGGAGTATTTGCACAAGAATACGGTAATGCATATTTTGATACTATTATGGCAAAAATGGAAGCTAATGGTGAAGAATATACAGAAGAAAGATTTTTAGAATATTTAGATTCAGGCGAAGGTGATGCTGCAATTGCAGCGGTGTCTGCAACAATACAATCCGCTTTAGAATTTGCTGGAGCTGCAACTATAGTTGGGACTTTGATTACAAAGCCAGGTAAAGCAATTCTAAAAACTCTTATGAAAGATGGAGTTAAAAAATTTATAAGAGCAGGTGGTTTGCAAAGAGGAGGAAAAAATGTAGCAAGAGGATATTTAACAGAATATTTAACAGAAAGCTTTCAAACTCTTACTTCACAAATTTCAAAAGGATACTCTATTAACGATATAGATAAATATATTGACTTTGATGAAATACAAAAATCTGGGGCTGCGGGTGGCTTAGTTGGGTTTTTCTTACCATTTGGCAAACAAGTTGCAACACAAACTATAAGAGAAACAAAAGCTGTGACTAATAATATTATTGCAAAGTTTGATCCTAATTCTCAAGCAGCAATTTTAAATAATCTTAAAAAAGAAATTACTGCTGCTGTATTAAGTAAAAAAATTACTAAACAACAAGGCGAAGATAAAATTAACGCTATAAGCGATATTGAAAATTCAAATGCTAAAATACCAAAAATTGTAAAAGATAAAAATAGGGTTGAAGCTATAGAATTATTAATAGAAAAAAGAAAATTAGAAAACGAAAATCAAAGCGTTGATAAAGCATTCAAAACCAAAAATGAAAATAGAATTAATGAAATTGATACAGAGCTAGGTAAAATATTTGTTAAATCTGAATTAGAAAATCAAATTGTTAAAGGAAAACTTTTTGCAAATGAGTTAGAAAGAAAATTAGAAACTATAGAAATTAATTCAAAAGAAGAGTTTGTAAAAAAGGGGAAAGAGTTGGGCGAAAGTTGGGATTTAAACGATGGCGGAAGAATTACTACAGATAAAAAAACAGGTGAATCTAAAATTTATATAAATAAAGTTGCAGCTGTTGAAACAGGTAATGTTAGTGTAATGGGGCATGAGGTATTCCACCATGGATTATTTTCAATTTTACGTACTAAAAAAAATGAAACTGTAGTTGTTGAGCTTTCTAATCTATTAAAAGAACATATAAAAACTTTAGATCCTGAAACTTTTGGGAAAGATTCAAATTTAGGGCGAATAATGGAAAAATATAAAAATGACCCTAATTATACAGAACAGATGACGGCTGAAGAATTATTTAATTCTATATCTGATTTGTATAGTAATCCTTTTCTTAAACCAGATGAAGGTTTTTTAACTAGGATAGGTGATTTTATAAGAAGGTTATTACAAGACTTAGGATTTAAAAATATTAAGTTTGAAGATGGTAGAGATATATTTAACTTTATTAAAGATTATAGTTATTCTGTAAGAAAAGGAAAAACAAGTGGTGCTATAATTAAAGCATTAAATAAAGGTGTTGCAATAAGTCCTGAAATAGAATCTAAAGCACAAGCAATAGACGATGTGGTAAGTCAGGCGAGTAAAAGTGTTGAACTATCTGAAAAAGCTACAGAGTTATATAGTCAAAAAGGTATTGAAGCAGCAGGTGAAATAATAGAGCTATTTGATAAACCGTTAAATAATATAGTACAAAAATATAGAAGTGTTCCAAAATATAATTTTCAAGATTTAAAAGATGCTATTTCATTTGATCCTGATAGAGGTTTACTGGGCCTTATAATGAAATATAATCCTGATTCTAATGTACCTATTGCGGCATATATAAATAAATACTTAGCACAAAGATCTAAAGAATTTGCTCAAAAATTATTAGGTACTGAATTTGAATCTGATGTTACCGAAGCAAGAGGTGTAACTGATACTACTACAGAAGAAGTTACTGAAACACAAGAAACAAAACCTAAAAAAGATTTAGCAGAGCAGCTTAATATAACGGAAAAATTAAAACAAGAAGTTCTGCAAGCAACAGAGTCTACATTTGGTACAAGACTTCCTCAAATAACTTCAAAAGAATTTACTAAAGAATTGACTAAAAACTTTAGAATAAAATTACAGCCTAAAATTTTAAAACTTGCGGGCAAAGGTGTTGCTTATGAAACTTTTTTAAGAGATAACTTTGAAACAATATATAAAATTCTTCCGCAGTCTACTATTAATAAAAGATTCAAACCTTTTAAAGAACCTGTAATTGACAAAAAAACAGGCAAGCAGTTAAGAGAAAGAACAGCAGAGGGTAATAAAGTTTTTATAAAAAAGAAAATATCTAAAGCAGAATGGGTTAGTTACTTTTTAGGAACAGAAGTAAAAAGATCTACACAAGGCACACGTAAAACATCTATAGTTGAAGAAGTTGGTGTTGAACTTGCGTTTGATGCTGTAAATGAAATAGTTAAAGACCCTAATATAATGAATAAGTTTAAAGATATTCAAGAATTACAGGGTAACACTTTAGCGGAAAATTATATTGCAGAAATAACAAAACAAATAGATAGAAATCCAAACTCAAAAGCATCAAAAGGGTTAACCCCTAGTGAATTTTCGGATATTGCCTTTGAATTTGCAAAAATATTAAAAGAAGATGAAGGAGTTTTTGATCGTTTTAATAACTATAAGCCTAAAGGATTTACTGAAGATCAACTTGATTTTGTAAAAGATTTTACTATTAAATTATTTGACAACGGTGTTATTAAAGGAGATACTTTTGGGGGACTAATTTTTGAAGAAGTGCTTGCAAACCAAATGAAAGAATATGGGTTGCCTGTATTAGGTAGTGGAGCCGGATATGATAATAACAGCCCAGATTTACAATTTAAGCAAGAAGGGCAAGAAAAACCTTTTTATTTAGAGGCTAAAAAAAGTATAACAGCCAGAATGGGAGGTGGTAGTTCTCGAGTTTATTTTTCTGGCACAGATCTTAAAGAAGCTAGAATAGATTTTATACGTAACAAAAAAATAGTTGATAGAAAAGATTTACCAAATGTTGGATTATTTGAAGCTTTTTTTGAAAGGAACATGCCGGCTGTTCGTGAAGCATTGAATTTTATTAATAAAATGGAAAAAGAAATTAATCCCGGAAAACCTGAGCAAACTCAATTTCCATTAAAAGGAACTATAAAAAGAGAAACTCTCGAAGCACTAGAAAAACAAGAATTCTATAAAAAAGCGTTTGGGAAAGGTATAAAAATTACTGTTACAAGCCTTGAAAAGCATTATAATGATAAAAATAATTTTTATATACATATTGGTAAGGGCAAGGGAACTTATTTTATAGGCCAAAATATTAAAAATTTACCAGCTGATAGATTTGATGTCGAATTAAAAATGGATTTTTATTTAAAATCGAGTGGGAGTGGGACTAATAAGAATAGAGAAAACAATTTAATATATACTGCTTTTAGAAATGAAATGTCTGTTTTTAACCCAAAAAAAGTAAAGCCTTCTAAATTTAATATAGAAAATAAAATTGATGCGGAAATATTAAAAGAAAAACTTACGTCTAAAGCATCGAAAGGATTAAGCAGACAGTTTAATGAATTATTACAAGCTACATCAGGTATACCATGGTATGAAAAGTTTTCACCTGCAAAGTCCCAACTTGTTGGGCAATCAAAAGGTAGATTTAAATTCTTTATACCTTATTCAGCTGAAGACTTTATGGGATTATTATATGCTACTCTTGGTGAAGGAAAACTTGGTAATCAACAAAAACAATGGTATGAAGATAATTTAATAAGGCCATTTTCACGTGGTATACAGGCATGGCAAAGAGAAAAAGAAAATTCACTTAGAGAGTGGGCAGCATTAAAAAAAGAAGCAAGTAAAGATGTACCACTTAATCTTACAAAAAAGAACAGTACTGGATTTACAAATCAAGATTCTGTAAGATTATATATATGGTCTAAACAAGGAATGCCTATTGAAGGTATTCTTAAAAAAGAAATAAATGAAAATATAAAAATTGTAAGAAATGATCCTTTATTAAAAGCTTTTGCTGAAAGATTAATGGTTTTAAACCCAGAAGGTTATCCTGCTCCTACAAGTAATTGGACTTCCGGTGATATTACAACCGATCTTGTAGCCTATGTTAATGATGTGAGAAGAGCTGAATTTTTAGAAGAGTGGAGTAACAATGTAGATTTAATATTTAGTGATGCAAATAAAAACAAATTACAAGCATTATATGGAAACGGATATGTTGAAGCATTAGAAGATATTCTTACTAGAATGAAAACCGGTAGAAATAGAAGATCAAGCGCTGGAAAAATTGAAAAAGCATTTTTAGATTGGACAAATGATTCAGTTGGAACTATTATGTTCTTTAATACCAGATCTGCATTATTACAAACTTTATCTGCTGTAAACTTTATAAACTTTAGTGATAATAATCCTGTTATGGCCGGATTAGCTTTAGCTAATTTTCCACAATATGTTAAAGACTTTACAACATTGTTTAATTCAGACTTTTTAAAACAAAGACGATCTGGTTTACAAATAGATGTAAATGCAGATGAAATTGCTAATTCTGCTAAAACGTCAAAAAATAAAGTAAGAGCAATGTTAAGTGCTATTCTTAAATTTGGTTTTACACCAACACAAATAGCTGATTCATTTGCAATTGCTTCAGGTGGTGCTTCATTCTATAGAAATAGAATAAATAAATATAAGAAAGATGGAATGACAGAACAGCAAGCTGAACAGCAAGCGTTTTTAGATTTTCAAGAAATAGCAGAAGAAACACAACAATCTGCAAGACCTGATAGAATTTCAATGCAACAAGCCGGTGGTTTAGGTCGTCTTATATTAGCTTTTGGTAACACTCCTATGCAATATGCTCGTCTTAGTAAAAAAGCTGCATTAGATTTAATTAATGGAAGAGGAGATTGGAAGACAAATATCAGTAAGATTATGTATTATAGCGTAATACAAAATATTATATTCTCATCCTTACAATCTGCTTTATTTACACTTTTGTTTGACGATACAACAGAAGATGACGAAAAGAGAAAATATTTTAGATTAATCAATCAAAGTGCAGATTCTATTTTAAGAGGTATTGGCGTTTACGGGGCTGTTGCTTCAACAGTAAAAAATGTAATATTAGAAATTATAGAACAATCTAAATCAAAAAGACCAGATTATGCAGATGCAGCAATTGAAGCTACTCAGCTGTCACCTCCAATTAATTCTAAATTAAGAAAATTAATTTCTGCAGGTAATACTTTTACATTTAAACAATCTAAAGAAAAAGTATTTACTGAAGGATTTAGCTTAGATAATCCTGCTTTTTTAGCTGGTGGTAAAGTACTTTCAGTTGGTTTAAATTTACCAGCCGATAGAGTTATTTTAAAATTAGATCACTTATATACTGCAATGAAACCAGAAACAGAGCTTTGGCAATCTATAGCTTTAACTCTTGGATATTCTAAGTGGGATTTAAATATGATTGAAAAACAAACAAAAAGAGATTTTCAAAAAGAAATTAACAGAATAGAAAGAATATTAAAAAAATTATAATGAAACCAATTACAAGTAAAACATCTACCCCCTTGATGAAAGACGCATGCTATAATAAAGTAGTAAGCCGATACGGGCCAAAAAATTCAGCTTATAGAAGCGGCGCAATGGCTAAATGTAGAAAAGTCGGTGCGGCAAATTGGGGTAATTCAAAGAAATAATGGGATTTAAAATGAAAGGTTCCCCGCTTTTTCAAGTACGTAAAACACAAAAAGGTGCTGCACTAAAGCGATGGTTTAAAGAAGATTGGAGAACGCCTAGCGGTAAAAAAGGTTATGAAGGCGGAGAAAATACATTTAGACCTACAAAAAAAATATCAAGCAAAACTCCTGCCACGTGGAGTGAATTGACACCAAGCCAGAAAGCTAGAGCTAAAAGAGAAAAAAACACAAAAGGCAGAGTAAGCAAATACAAAAAATAAATGGAACCTCTAAAAGTATACGGAATTAACATAACAGCATTATTTACAACCATGGCCCCCTTAAACCAAATATTACAAGGTATAGTGTTGCTTTTAACAGCAGTATATACTGTTCTTCAAATAATAAAACTACTAAAAAACATAAAAAATGGTACTTCCTAAAAATGGCGTAGCAAAAGAATTAAGATCTTATGCGGGCTCATTATTCATATTTTTATTCGTAATTGGTATTATAATTACCTTATTACAGTTTCCTGTACTAGATTCAAATAAGGAAGTTGTGATGATGCTTATTGGCACAATTGCTGCGTCAATTCCTGTTATTATATCAAGTATTACTGGAACTAAACCAGACGACGTTACGGCACTTAAAAATGAAATTGAAAAGAAACAACATTCAATAGAAATGCTTGTAAAAGCAAAAGACAATTTAGAAAAAATGGTTATTGATTTGCAAAAACAAATGCTTGAAAATCAAGATGCAGTAATGGATAAAATAATATTAAAAGCCGCTATGGATTTTGACGATATACAATACGCTAAAAAACATATAAAAGATATAGACTAATAAAAAAAGGGGCCGCAAAGCCCCTTTAATTATTTAAAATATTAATCCTATTAGTATACCTACTATAGGACCAATAACCGCCCAAGCTTCTAAGAACTTTATTTTTTTTAGTTCTTTTCCAGTAAAAACATTATCCGAAGTATCAAGGATAGCATCACCTGCTTTCTTTTTTAATTCTTCTTCTAACTCTTTAATTTTAGCTTTAGCATCTGAAAATGTAAATTTTGCCATAATATTAAATTTAGTTATCCATCGCAGCTCAAACAGTTAGGATCCATAGCAGCTGCCGCTATATCCCCTCTCAACACGGATTCAGTTCTCATATAATATAAAGTTTTAATTCCGCGCTTCCATGCTTCTGTATGAACTTGGTTAATCCATCTCGGCGTTGCCTCCGATGGAAATGCTAAATTCAATGAAGCAGATTGATCTATATAATCCTGCCGTATACCGGCTTGTCTTACAAGCTCAAGTTGATTTATTTCTTTAAATGTTTTAAAAACGTTCTTTATTGATTCTCCTTCTTCTTGGTTTAATCTTCCTCTTTCATCGTAAAACCATCCATCGAGTTTTTTAATTCCCTGAACGGATCCGCCATCTTCCAAAATTTTATCCCAAGTTTCTTTATTATCAATACCAATTTTTCTAAGTGCTTTTTTAAGTTCATTGTTTTTTCTTATAAATGTGCCTTTAGCAGATTGTTCTGTAAATACATTAGCAGCCCATGGTTCAATTCCAGCGGAAGTATTACCGGCTAATTTACTATTAGATACCGTAGGAGCTGTTGCTCTTAAATGTGTATTTCTAAACCCTGTTCCTACACACCATAGTGGTTCTCCGTATGTTTCCGCTAATGCTCTTGAAGCGCGTTCAGTTTCAATTTTTATTTTTGAAAAGATTTCTCGCGTTTTGAATTGTGCTAATAAGCCTTCGAACGCTATACCATTTTTCTGTAACAGGCTGTGCCATCCAAGGACACCAAGTCCAAGTGCCCTGCCTTTCTCCGCACTGCGTACAGAGTTCTCGAATCCTTTCATATTCTTTGCCCTCTGAATAAATTCTTCTAGCACACCGTCCAGGAACCAGGTCGCGTCGTATATTAAATTCGTATTCTTCCATTCATCATATTTATTTAAATTTACAGATGATAAACAACATACGAAGCTATGTGATTCATCTGTGTGTAATACTATTTCACTACATATATTTGTCATATGTACCTTTAAACTATTTTTTTTATATGCCTCTGGGTTATTTTTGTTTGTATTTCCCTTAAAAAGGATATAAGGCTCTCCAGTTGCTTTGCGCTTTTGGAGGAGTTTGGACCATTTCCCCCGTGCTTCCATATCTCCCGCTTCAAGTCTTCGCATAAACTTGTCGCCGACCACAGCACACTGGTGGAGGTTAAGTGATTGTCTATTGACGTCGCCTTTAGGCTCTCTGATCTCCACCCACTCGTCAAAGTCGGGATGTTCAATATTGATATTAACTGAAGCAGCTCCTCGTCTGACAGATCCTTGATTAGTGGCAAGTATTGTTGAATCGTATATCTTGCAAAACGGCACCACTCCATCACTTGTTCCATTGTTTGTTATTCTAGCTCCGGCGGGACGAATCATATTAATTCCGATACCAACACCCCCACCGTGTTTTGCTAGTAACATCATTTCTAAATTTTTAGTACCAATATCATGAATGCTATCCGCTACATCAATACCAAAACAGCTTATAGGTAATCCTCTATCTGAACCCGTGTTAGAGAGCACCGGAGAGGCTAAACACAGCCAGCCCTTCCATATATATTCAAAAAACTTTTCAGCTAATTCTGGCTTGTATAAACGCTTTGCAACCGCGTTACTTACTCTCCAATATGCGTCCTTAGGTGATTCACCATTAATTAAGTAACCCCCTGTAATAGTTTTTTTATAAACATCGGTATCCCCCCATGATGGGTAGTCTTCACCCTTTATCCAGCTGCTTTTCCACATTCTTTTTTTCTTTATTTGCTTTTTCTGTTTGTTCTTTTAAATCTTCTTTTAATTTATTCACAGCATTTTCATAATCAGGAAAATTTTTAACTAATTGCATAGTTCCTATAGATAAATCTTTTAAATTTTGTAATTCTTGTATTATTTGTTGAACATTGCTTCCTAATATTTCTACTCTATTCCACATTTCAACTAATTTATTTTCTTTCATTTTATAAAATTATATATATTAAGTAACCAATTATTAAATTAATATTTATTATTACTAGATTCCATTGTTTTGCAATCCAAACCTGAGGAGTTAATAAAGCCCCACCAAGAATATAAGTTATTGCCCCCATATTTCCATAACTTAAAATATAAGGGGACAACATTATAAATGCAGAACCCATATATCCTAACCTACTCGCTAATCTTTCTTTGGCAGTTAATCGTCTATCGTGAACTAATAATCTTAAAAAAGATTTTTTTAATCTTCCCATTTTTATTTTTTATTACCAAATATCCTCAAAGTCTTCCCCTTCATTAGCTTTTGAATAATCAGTAGGTCTAACCGCAAAAAAATCAGTATGAGTATGGCCACCTGTAAGATGATAAAACCAGTCGAGATTACTGGCTCCGACTTCGTCAAATTCAAAGTGCCTCCCCCCGTTGCTGTAACCGAGCTCTGTAATTTTTTCGTTGAGTCTTTTTCTAATAAATTGTTTAAGATCGTAGGACTTGAGGTTTTCAATATCTCCTTGTTCAAACATTTTATCGATATATTTTTCTTCTGCTTTAAGCATGGCATTTGCTGCTTCAATAACATCTTTATAACATTTATTTTGTAATTCGGGATTTTCTGCGCACATGTGTCTGAATAATTGGCAGCCCATTTTACTATGTAATGATTCATCTCTTACGGACCATTTCATTTGTTGTCCGATTCCTTTGAGTAAATTACGGAGTTGAAAGCTATAAAGAACAGCAAAAGCAGAATAGAGACTAACTCCTTCTGCGAATGCACTAAATATAGCAATACTTGTGGCAATTCCGACGTTATTTTTTCCATCATAACTAACTAAATTATCAAATCGTTCCATTGTTGCCTCATCTTGTAAAAAAGCTTCAAAATTTTCTAACCCTAATGTTTCATTTAAATAACTGTATGCTACCGCATGAATAGTTTCTTGTGAACCAAACATCATGGCCATTTGTTGTATTTCGTGTTTTGGAAACCACTTCACAACTTTTTGTGTCCAATAATCAGAAACCGCACATTCTGTTTGTGCAAAGCCTAATAATATATTGCCTACTAAATTTTTTTCACCGTCAGTTAGCTTCTCGTTCCAATCTTTGATGTCACCTGACATAGGTATTTCAGTGTGCAACCAAAATGCTTGAGCTTGTTTCAGCCAACCCTCAGTATAATACTCTGGGTATTCAAAAGGTTTGTAAGGTATTCTTTTATCAAACAATCCCATATTATTGTTTATCTATTTCTATACATATATCTATAAAAGGTATATATATAACGTGTTGAACATATTCTTTTTCTATATAAGATCTCATTCCCATTAAAACTCCAGGATACAATCCTATTGTTATTTCCCAATTATCAGGTATTAGTCTTGGTATCATCTTCCTTGTCCTTTATAAGGTTTAACATAATTTTTACTTGTTTTTATTTTAGAAGTTTTTGTTTTTGCATGAACTCCAGGTCTTCTAACCTTAGATGTGTGCTTGTGCACAAAAGCAGCTTGTTTAGCCATAGCATTTTATATTATATTCATCATGTAATTCTACCAATTCCTTATATTTAAGGTATCCTCTGGATTCAATTGACCATTTAATCCATTTATTTATTTGCCTTTCGGCGTATTTTTTTCTAGCTAAGGCTTTTGAATCTCCTTGATTATTTCTACTACTATGTCGCATTCTTTTTGATTTTGTGGTTTAAATAACATGTAATCCGGAAATTGCTCAGAAACTAATTTTTTAAAAAGTTTCCATCTTATTGGAAAAGATTCATTTGCTCTACCTTTAGTTTCTATTATAAAATTATCACCTATAAAATCAGGAGTATATTTTATGGGTAATATTCTTTTGCCTCCCCGGTTAGAAAAAACTCCCTTACCATTAGCTTGTCTTTCAAATGACTCGTTAGCAAAATGAAAACCATTAATCAACACAAATGTTTCTCCTTCATATTTGGCTTTTATTTTGTTTTTTTTCAGAGCCATATACATATATTTTTCTAACCCAGAAGCAAAATTAATATTATCGTATTTTATTTTTTTAGCCTGGACTGGCCCTTTTTTTCTTCTAATCTTCTTTCGCATCTCTTATATAACATTCTTCTATTTCATCACGTAAAACAGATCGAGCTTTTTCAATGTAATTCACAGCGTCCATGAGTTCTTCTTGAAGATGATTAAGCCACGTGTCAAGTGTTTGTTCATCTTTATCTAAACCTACACCATACTTTTTGTAACCAACCTCAGAGCGTTTTAAAATCTTTTCAATTACGCTATTTATTATTTTATCTTTTTTTGCTTTCATATTGTATCTTTTACAAATGTGCCATTAATCATTCTACCAGTTCTAGCAGAAATCTCATTGTAAGCAGATATAATACAGTCTTCAATGTTTGTTCCGGCCATCTCGGCCAAATTAGTAAGAACAATAACGCTATCACCAATAGCATCAATAATATCTTCTTTATTGTTTTTAAGGATGGCTTCTGAAAGTTCTCCGGTTTCTTCATATAATTTTATTAATTGTGTTTTCGTATCACC
>Ga0208157_1000404_pt1 | contig 24073 bp, 34 predicted proteins | sample 5_EtaG_FD_184077 | JGI IMG/M metagenome (GOLD analysis project Ga0208157, IMG submission 184077) | Marine viral communities from the Subarctic Pacific Ocean - 5_ETSP_OMZ_AT15132 metaG (SPAdes) (version 2) | ecosystem: Environmental > Aquatic > Marine > Oceanic | place: Pacific Ocean | collected...
GCTTTAGTGTATTGAGAGCCGCCCGCTACCGTGAATTTATTAGTCGGTGCGGTACTGCCGATGCCAACTTTGCCGTCATTTTTAATGATAAACGGAGAGGCACTATGGACATACATATAGGTGCTAGACGGGCAATCAGTATCACCGTAGTCTTGATTTACTACAAAGGGGTAATAATGTACTCCTACTTTCCCTCCATCCTGCGCCCAAAAACCAGTATTGCCAGAACTGTCAGTTGTTTTAAGAGTAAGTCCAGTAGAAGCACCAGCTCCTTTTATTTCTAATCTTGAGTCTGGATCAGTTACGCCTATGCCACACCGACCATTCCGATCCAGCACCATCGCTTTCGTCTTGTTGTAGGAATTGCTAGTGGTAAACGATAACCCGCTATGGCTTCCCCAATTATCTACATCAAACGCCTCAATAGATGAATATTTATTCGCCTCATTTCCAGATGCTCCCGGCCCACCTGACGTTGAAAATCTTATCCCTGCACCACCCCCATTGGAGGCTTGGTTGTTGGGGTTAGTAACAGATATGCCATATTGTGTAGATGCTGAGTCGCTTGTCTTTACTTCAAAACGCAACCCCGGAATACCACCAATGCCAACGCCCGTGTTCGTAATATTTACCGCAGTAGTGGTCAGTAAACTGTCTGCACTATTAGAATTATTTAACCCCAGCTTTAAGCAGTTTGTGTCATAAGCAATTAAACCTGAGTGGTAGTTGCCTGAGTTGTTAAATAAAAGTATTCTGGTTCCGCTATTCCCGTTACCAACAAACAAGTCGTAATCGTCGTTAGGGTAAGCTCCTGTGGTATTTGTTCTTCCGACAATTGCTGATCCAGCTACATGGAGCTTTGCGCTGGGATCAGAACCTCCCAAACCTATACCAACGCCAGTAGTAGTTATCCGTATCTGTTCAGCGTTGTTTGCATACAGTAATGTTTTTGTGACTCCTGTATTTTGAGCTAATACAGTTCCTCCGTATCCGCTCAACGTCATCGGGGTAGTATAGCTGTAATGGGCGGCTAAGGTTGCATGATAGGCTGAATTTTGAGCGGTCTGGAGTGTTATGTTGGCATTACTGGTAGCCTTTACAGTAAGCCCCCCTGTTGTTTCTGTGGCGTCTATAAATGTAGTACCAACCACATGGAGCTTTGTATAAGTCCCGCTGGGTGTGCCGCCGATGCCAACTCTATTACTATCATCTATAATAATGCCTGTCCCAGTACCTCCTCCAGCAGCTAAACCTAAATAATCGCCACTACCAGCCCTAAACTGAACTCCCATATCTCCAGTTGCTGGACTTGTTTCCAGTTTTATATCTAGTGTGCGAGTTCCTTTAGCTAAAGATAATAAACCAGCAGGGCTTGTATCTCCGATGCCGACATTGCCCTTAAAATAGTGAATGTCACTTGCTATCGTTCCGAACGAAGTCCCGTGATCCACCGTTAAGCCTGTGCCGCTAGTCTTGGCGAAATAACCAGAGTCAGACGCCCTAAATGTTCCCGCCACTTGGAGCTTGTAGTTGGGTGCTGTCGTCCCTCCTATGCCAACATTTCCCGTGTCTCGCTCAACCGTCAGTCTGTTAACTATAGAAGTTTGATTGCCAGAGGTGAGATATAGCTTGTTGTCGCCACCATCATACTTCCATTGAAACCCGTATGTGTTTGCCGATCCAAATGCTGAGTTTGCACTTCTTTCAATTAAAGCTAATGAACTGTCGCCAGAGGAATCGCTATCAGATGAGACTGTTATTTGGCTGTCGGTAGCGTGATAAACGTCTAACTTTGTGCTAGGGTCAGAACCTCCCAAACCTATTCCAACACCACCGTCATGGGCAATGCGAAGTCGTTCAGAAACAACGTCTGAAGTGCGGGTTCCAAAAGCTAGGTAGGATTTATCGTTCCCAGCAGTAGCGTCTGTGTATGAACTACCTATGTATGCCAGATCGCCTGTTCCAGAGTACCATTTTATTCTAAACTCCTCATCGTAACCCGATCCGACAGTTGATCCTATTTTTAAAACGTCTACGTCTGTTCCGTCTGGAGCGGGGTTAGCACCATAGTCCAGTGTACAACTGCTAGCTACAGTTAGGTTGTTGCTAACAGTAACAGTTCCAGCCGCAGAAATAGTTAATGAAGTTGCTCCATCGTTTTTAAAATAGGTACTTCCCGCTCCAAAATAAATCGCCTCGTCACTAAATAAAGAACTTCCGTTGTATATTCCAGAGTAGGTTATGTCGCTGTATGTTTTTAATTTAGTTGCAGCACCGCCAATTGTAGCATCGCCACCGACTGTCAGGTTGCCAGAATTACTCAGCGTCAGTTTATCACCGCCAGCCCATTGCAACCCAAACGTGCCGTTGTTGTTATCTATGTCCCATTCACCCGCAGTAGACTTTAATCGGATACTAGCAAAATTGGTGCTGCTTTCAAAAACACTCCAACTTTTAACATTTAAATACCCAGTTCCATCTGGATCAATTATTACATTCTTATTGCCGCCAGACTCGGTGCGAATAGTTAGGTTATTTGCTCCAGCAGAATTTTCAATAAAGTCAGATTTTAAAACACCATTATATGTGCGAACACTTGCGCTGCCGTTGTAGATTACTGATAGGTTGCCCGTGACCGTTGCACCTGTGGAGGTTGTCTCAAATTTTTCAATACCATCGTAGTATAGTGAAGTTTTTCCGTTGGGGGTGAGCATGACCCCATTTTCCCCATTACTGGTCGCTTGAATTTTTAGAGTGCCTGTGGCATTTCTAATTCTCGCATCTGCACCATCATGGTAAATTTCCAGATCGTTACCCGTGCCGAAGTTAGCTTTTACATTGTCATTTAGTTTTAAACTGCCGCCGACTGTTACCCCAGTAGTTCTTACAATCAGATTTTGAACATTGTAGGTGTTGAACGCAATGGAGTCAGACGTATCGCTGTATATATATGTATCTGAACCTCCGTCCAACTTAAAGTGGTTTCCTTGAGGGATAGTCAAATTGCCGCCGACTGTCAGGTTGCCCGTGAGTGTGCCGCCAGCTAGGGGGAGGTGATCGTTTAAATGAAGTACCCCATCGCCAGCATTATTGCCGACCCAGAGCTTCTTGTCTGTGAGATTAACTGCTAACTCGCCAGCGTCTAAACTACTAGGTGCGCCGCTGGTATTGCGCTTAATCTGAATTGTGTTATTGGACATTTAGAAAGTTCCACAATCTATTGTCTTGTTCGTAAGTATCTGGGTTCCCGTTAAGGTGGCTACCGTGCTATCTATAGAAAGAAGGAAGTTGCTGTCTACGCTAATGCCTGTCCCTCCACTCACTGGTAAAGTCTGCCAGCTAAATGATCCGTCTCCATCCGTGATGAGGTACTGCCCGTTGGTTCCGTTGCCACTTACGTTTAGCTCTGCCGCGCCTACCGTGTTATCCGTAATCTGAGCAGCACCTACCGCGCTGAGAGTTGCGAGTGAGCCAAGGCCAGACACTTTAGTATTGGGTAAGCTGCCAGTAATGGAACTTGCATCCAGCTTCAGAGCAACCTTACCACTCTCAATCACCAATCCTCCGTTAGCTTTCAGATCAGCACTAAGCGTGTTCCCGCTCTTTGCAATACCATCCCCAGCAGTTATGGAACCCGTTCCGCTAAACTGAGCAAACGCCAAGTTAGCGAGAGTTACATCTTCATTGGTTGTGCAGACCCAGCCCGTGTCAGCGTAATCTGTTCCCTCTTCTACGAAGAAGAACATATTAGCGGAACAACTGTCATTAGCATTTAAATCAGTCGCCCTGCTCCATGACCCACTTGCCACTACATAAATTCCATTAGAAGACCCTTGAGCGGACACTAGAACGCGATCCCCAGCAACAGACGAAACCCCGTCAATCGTTGGTGTGCCTGACAGGGCTTGTGACGGAGAAATAACGTGTAGCCTGACTGACTCCCTTACGTCCAGACCTTGAACCGCCGCATCAACATCCGCCTTCCGCGCGGCATCGTTCGCTGCTACTGGCGCAGCTAGGTTTGTGATCCTCTTGCTGTTTAGGTTTACGTTAGCAGTAGGGACTGGCATCAAGTTAAGAGGCCCAGCCACTACTGGCCTGTTAGCTGCCTCTCCTCCTGTCTCGTTGCCTGAGCCTACATAAAGTATATTGCTGACCTCTTGGAAAGCTAACTCGCCTCTAGCTAATGCAGTTGGCGCAGCCGCTGGGCTGGTGTCACTGCGTTTGATTTTGATTATATTAGACATTAGAAGAATCCTCCATTGAGGGTTTTATCGTGAAGCTCTTGTATGTTTTGAGTTCCAACAGCATCTCCTTTTATTTTAAGTAGCTGTTTGATCTCTTCAGCGGTTAATGAAGAAGCTTCTTCAAACTCCATTCCCGCTATAGCTAGTTTTTTCCTAGCCTGACCTCTGTTTTCTCCACCCGCACCAATATACAGAAGACCATCGAGTTCATTGTAAGCAAGCTCACCCCGACCTAAGTTACGGGGTGGGCCTTTGCGCTTAGTCTCATGCTGTATCTTGGTGCGAACAGACATTAGCCAATTTTTTGCACTAGGATTTTATACTGCCAATTTGTTGTCCTTGCTCCGTTAAAAAATAACTTAACAGTATTGTCTCCGTTTCTATTAACAACAACATGCTGAGTGTGGCCAATATCAACTCCGTCGTATGCACGGTCATTAAGGTTGTCCGATCCGCTTGATTGCAGATCAATGATATCGACAATTACATTTCGAGTTCCTAGCCCGTGAGTAATTTCAACCGTGTCGTATGCACTACCAGATGTTGAGTCGTGACTGTATGTCACGCCACTTACAGCACTGTTGTCGTTGCTCCATGTTAGATCGAGCACATACCCTGAGCTTGCACCTGAGCCTCCTGACCCTGTTATTTCTGCTGCCATATGCCTGTTTCCTTATACGAACTCTGCGAATGAATATCTTGGGCTAGTACCAGCAATAGTAATAATGCCAGTGTAAGTATCTATTTTAACTGTTCCGCCAGTCCCGTTGTCCTGAGCACCTGATGCTTTAACAGTGTAATGAAATGAAGATGTAGAACCCCCAGAACCAAGCTTAACAAATAGAACATTCGTTCCTTGGTTTTGGATGGTTATGGATTTACGCCCTGCATTAGCAGTTATCGTAGCTCCTGATTTTGCTCCTGCCGTGTCAGCCTGCACTAAATTGCTAGGCTGCGGCCCTCCTCCTAAGTCTGGTGTGTATCCACTTGAACTCATATTATTTTTTCTCCTTAAAATGGTTTACCCTGATCAGGATAAATTTGTTTTCCTTGTGTCTCCTTTTGGTTGCACTCCCAGATCATTCCACTAACCGTGTCGTTAAACTCGGCAGTAGCCATCTGGTAAGATTCGGTATCGTGATCCCAGTCTCTGGCGTGTTCCTTGGTTACATAAAGCCTGACTGCTCTCTGCACCTCTGGATCGTCACCATCAACCACATCATTATCTGCCCATGTCTTTTTGAATCCAGTCCACTCGATGACCAAGGATTCTGAATCAATTAATCTTGGGGCAATGTAGAGCTTACCTCTGTACTTGGCCCACATGCCTGTGAAAGCTCTCTCCTCTGTATCAGCGGAAGTCTGGGCTCCAGCCTGCACGTTCTTCGGATCAGTAGTTGAAGCCGAAGCAGACTTGGTTGCATCCACTTTTAAATAATCGGTAGCTTCTTCGTTCCTGATCCATTCTGTAATATCCTGAAAACTCTTCTGCTTGTAGTGACGCTCATCAAACTTGCTCGATGAGTTGGTGTTATCCGAATCACTGTCAATTGTGTACAAGCGGTTGATAAGACCATCAGGCGCAGCCGTAACCGAAGTCCGAATGTACTCTTCAAAGTTGGCCGTGCTACCTGACAGCACATCCGTGTTAGTGACATTAAGCTGCTGATAACACGGGACGTACCTTTGAAGGTGTACTAAAGCCTCAACAATGTAGTTGTCGATTACAGTGCTAAGGTTCTCAGGCACACCATACGGGAATACCTGAGATCGAACATTCGATTTTAAAGTGGCAAAAGTCATTTAGATTTCTTCTTAAATTTTCCTACTCTTTTTTTAGGTGTAGGCTCTTCAGCTTTCACCTTATTACCAGACTCTACCTCCTCGGCAACTGGGGCAGGGTTTTTGTACGGGGACTGACTGGGATCTAAAGCTGTCTCCGCTATTATCTCGTCCCTCCATCTTCTCTGGGGAGCCATTCCCAAGGATTTTTTTTTTAGATACTCGCTGTATTCACCCTTAGTAGAAACAGAAACTCCTCCGATACCCTTGTTTATTGCGGCGTTTAATTCTCCTATCAAGAACTTGTCCTTCGTGGCTATATAACCAAACTGATAATCAACATGAGGGAAAACCAATTTTTGACCGTTGCTCAAGTATAGTGGAGTTGTAGGGTCAGACTGCTTGTAATACCTATTGTTCATGCGCTGTTAATTTAAAACGAAAAAAGGTGACAGGCAAGCAGTCGTAAGCCTACCTGCCACCTTTGGCAGTAACTAATATTTACTATTTAAGATTAATCGTCCAAGTCGGAGTCATCCAAGAGGTCAGCCGTAGATGCAGCAACATTAGACCCACCTTCAATCTGGTAAACCGCAGTGCTCTCAACAACTGTTGGTTCTTCAGCCGTGAAGTTCTCAACGATAAGGTTATCGTCAGGACACTCAACGATTGCAGTCCAAGTAACACTGTTAAGTGTAACTTCCTTAGTTGGCGAACGCATCACGCAGCCGTATCCACTGTCAACCTTGGCCAAGTCTTCCAGCGCACCAACAGTGTGCACCTTACGATTGGAATCTACGATGCCAGGATAAATACCACCACCAAGATCAAGGATCATTAAGAAACGACCCGTTGTGTTGATGTGGTTGTTAGCAGCATCAGCGTGCTGGCCAGCAATAGTTTGCTCAACATTCGCAGCAGTTGCGAAATCATCGAAGTAATGATCGGTGATAATGTTAAGTGTTACCCCTTGAGGATATAACAACTCGTAACTGCGTACACGGAAACCGAGCTTGTCGATCTTGCCGTCTTTAACTTGGTAGTCAAAAGATATGGCACTGTTTGAACCTGTGCTAGTAGCAGCACCATAGTATTTAACCATAGCACGCTGTATCAAACTAGCTGTCTTGCTGTCTGTGTAGACATCAATGTTATCAGAAGGTCGACCGCTGTTGGAACGAGTACGATAAAGCGTATAAATCTCGTTAAACAACTCAGCCAAGTTAAGCTTCTGACCTTTCAAGTCCTTAACCCTACCGCAGGCAAACAACTGCTCGTATACACCAATAGCGTTAGCCTTGCGACTAACAAGTGTACCAGTAGTTTTTCCATCAGTAGTGGAAACCCCGCCAAGAGTAGAACTGTAATGTGCATACTGAGGGCCAAGGCTAGTCCAGTTGGCAAGAGTTTGGTTTGCTCCAATACGCTTACCCCAGAAGAAGGAGTTCATCCATTCTTTCTGCCACATTCCACCTAGCTGGCGATTGCGCTCAGCAATGGTTACATCTCCGAACTTGGCAAAGTACGGGTTGTTAGCCGTGAGCTTAGCAAACCATTCTTTGTAGAACTCATCCACACAAAGAGTGTAGCGAGAAGTCTGAGTCCAGAACGGAACTACCTTATTAGGATTCAAAGCAGGGCGATTTTCACACCAGCTTTCGTAATCACTAACATTGTTAGCTCCAATAACAGCAACACCAGAATTAATCGTGGCATCAACATTACCGTCAGTAGCAGCCCCACCAGTCATTGATGAAACAAGAACATCTGTGTATGAGCCGTCTGCTTTTGGTTCAGAGTCAACAATAACCCACTGTGTTCTAGTAGCTTCACCTGTGGCTTTACGACCAAACGTGTGAATTGTTCCTCCTTTAACAAACCAGTTAGCTGCTCCGTCTAAACCATATCGGTTAACAAGACGAAGAACTCTAGTTGCAGCAGTGCTACTACCAGCAGCATTGCCGATACCATAAGTAACACCAGCATCAATACGAGTGTCAGTTAAAGGATATACTGTCGAATCGCCGTTAGCTGATTTGTACTCAGCATTAGTCCAACCTTTTATAACAGCCCAGAAGTCATCATTGATGATGCTCTTTTGAGAAGCCAAGATAAACGGCTCCATAATGGAGTCAGTACCCTGAATCTTTTTCTGGTTGATCAACGATCCCACGGGACGCGCAGAAGACATGAGCCAGTCGTATAGACCGTATGTCTTGGTTCCGCAGGCCTTTAACTCCATATTAGTGGTCATCAAGGACTGCATGTCCCGATAATGATCAGTTGATGCACTGCCAGATTTAAAAATACTTAGCAGCCCACTTGGAGTGGCGTATGCAATATTGGAACGAGTGATCGTTCCACATGAGTCGTAGTTATTTGAGACGGCGACCTTGCAACGATCACCTTGATCCCCAAACAATTCTGATTGTGTAGGCATAATATATTCCTCCTAAAAGGTGCTGAAATTTTATTAGCCCCACAATAAATTCGCTAATTCTTTTTCTGGCGTAGAAATCTCTTCTGTGCCAGTGGTCAAATTCGGGGAGTTAGTACCTTGAGCGGCAGACTCTGGAGACGCGGGTTTATTTACTGTTTTGGACTTTTTGGTTTTCTTGGTCTGCGCCGTTTTCCCCGCACTAGGAACTCCGTATCTTTCCAACATCTTTCTTGATTGCTCTATATCAGCGTTAACAGTCTGCGATATTTCTTTTACCAATTCGTTTTTGAGCAGCGTAGAATCTATAGTCCAATGCGTTTGTTTATCTGCGTTAGACATCCTATTAAACTCTGAGTTGGTGGCAAATGACTTGCCGTTCCATGTCTGACTAGAGGCTGGCAAGCTCTTAACATACTGCTCCCTACCCTTTATGAAATCAGCGACATACTTATGTGTTTCATTTCTTGAGTTGGGAGTGAATGTTCCACTGCGACTCTTGTTCTGTTCAATCTCATACACCATCGTGCTGATAGTCTCAGCCGCCTGAGATATCTTGTCATATACAAGAGGGTCTGCCTTTTCAGCTTCTTCCAGCCCTTTCTCGTCTATGATCTTCTCTATCTCTGGAGATACCTGAGAAACCATTTCCTTGATTGCAGACTCAGCAGTTTCTCTTGCTTGAGGCTGTGATTCTGTCCTGCGCGACAGCTTATCCTCTAGCTCCTCTATCTTATCCTGATATTTCTGTTCTACCTCTCCAAGGACATCAGCCATGTCCACCCTCTTTTCAGCTTTCTTAAAATCTTTCTGGGTATATTGGGGCTCGTTCTTTTCGTAGAAAGCAGCGTGTTCATCTGATTCGGGATCAAACTCATCATCTGGATTCTTAGCCATCCATTCTTTCTGGTACTCCTTGGATGAATCCACGAAGTCAGCAAACTTCTTACTAATTCCCTTATACTTATCGGGATTAGACTTCTCCATCTGATTGAAGATTTCGTATGTACCTTGATCCTCTTCGTCTAATTCCACTGAATCAACAGTAGGAGCCTGTTCAGTCCTGTTGCTTGCGTCACTTTGTTTAAGTGCTTCGGCTGCTGCCTGACCAGCAAGCTTAGCCATATCTTCATAAGAAGGTGCTGGTTCTTTTTTCTTTAACCTCTTCTTGGGTTTCTCCTCTGCAACAGTTTCCTCTTCAGCTTCCTCCTCTTCATCTTCTAATACTTCTGACTCTTCCTCATCTGCTTCATTGGGCGGGTTTTCTTTTTCCTCTTTAGTTTCCATCCCCATCATTTTCCGCAATTCAAAAAGATTATTTTCAACCTCCTCTTTTGGTTCTTGTTCGGTTTCTTTTTCAGGGTCTTCTGGTTCTAATTTATCAACGGTCTCCCCAGTATGTTCAATTATATCTGGAGCGACAAAATCAACATGTTTAACATTCGGGTCGTTTCTGTCTGCCCCTGATGCAGTCTTGTCAGTTTCCATTGATCCCTCAACTTCGATTCCTTGACCGAGTTCCAGTATTGGTTTTGGTGGTAATTCAGGCATAAGTGTCTATGTTTGTGTCTATTTCCAATTGTAGTTTATAAAGTTCTTTTTCTGGTTGAGAGTATTCACCCAGAATCTTTATAAATGATATTAACTCTGCCGCTTTTTTAACGTGGTCGTTAACTTCCCACGATCTATCTGAAAGATGATTAAGGCTGGACTCTTTTCCAGCCATAGCTTGATTGTAGGCAATCTCGTTCAGGACATACTTCCTGAATAATTTTGATTGCGGTGAATGAAGCCACTGCTTTACATCAGCAACCTCGTTGTCAGTTGTGGTGTTCTTCGTGTAGTTGATCAAACTGTATCAAGCGCAGTGGGAGGAGGTGGTTCAGGGGACGCGTTCTGTCCACCGACTTGCGCTGCTATTTGCTCTATTACCTGAGCTTGCCTCAATAGCTGATTGGCATTGGCCTCTGCCTGTCCAGCTAACTGTTGTGTTACCCCGCTGACATCCGTTAGCACCTGCTGCCTAACAGCTTCGCTACTCTGAGCTAACTGTTCCGCAACCTGTTGCTGAATTACCTGTGCTGCTTCCTGCAACTGACCCATCATTTGTTCCTGAACAGCAGCAACATTCTGCCCTGCTCCTTCTCCTTGTTGTTCCTGCGCTGCCTGCAATTCTTCCACAGACTTAGCCATCTTCAACCTGAAGTCTCTCGGTACACCTGATAGTTCAAATATCTGATTAAGCAGACCAACTGCCTGCTCTGGGCCAATCACTTGAGCAACCAAAGGATTACCCATTGCCGCCCCAAATAACTGAGCCATGACATTTGCACTGGCTGGGTTATTAATACGATCCATCCCGTCACGAACTGACGAGAAGGACTCTAAGGAAATAGCTGTCTTATCTTTCACGGCAACAACTGGCTTCGATGTTATTCCATCATCGGCATCCTCAACTGTAAACCCAAGCCTCTCCAACCTCTCTCTGGTAACAGGAGTCTGTAGCTGGGCATAGAACTCTGGCTCTCCGTATGCCATCAACCCATTGTAAATCTGGGTCTTCCACGCATACACTGCCCTATCCACTGACGAGCTTGTGAACTGCAACCTGTTACTGGTGTAACTGGCTATGCTCCTTACCTCTTCAGCAGTTTGCTCATGGGATGCCGCTGCTCCCACTTCCTGAGCAGAAAGAACAAGAACACGCTCAAGAATATCCAAGATGCTTCTGACTCCATTAATAACCTCCGTTGTACCTTGTTGTGGGAATTTGAATGATGTAAATGCTTTCTCTGGATCGTGCTGTCCGACACGCGCCTTACGGGATGAATAGCCTACAAAGTTCAATGTGCTGTACATGTTCTGCCCAGCATCATTGATCTCTTCGACTGTATCACCACCAACCTGATCCTCATCAACAAAGGTCATGTTAGTCAGGTTCTGCTTAATGCTTAAAAGATATTGAGTAAGCAAGTTCCCCACATGATCTTGGAACGGTAAAATCTCCAAGGACAATGATGGATTGACTGTCTGCAACTCGTTGCTGTCGTAGCCGTAGTAAACTACTGGGCAATATGGAAGCGGCTCCGCATAAATAACTGTATCGTCTTGAGCCACGCAGAATCGGAACCAAACATCATGATCGTAATCGAAGAGCCCCATCTTCTTGGGGTTTAATTTCTCAAAGTATTCGGTGACTAAAACAGAATAGTCATCATGCTCAGAAGTGTAGAATTGTACGTCCTTCTCTCTGTCCAACAATAATGCACCCGATTCTTTCTGAAGAAACTTAACAGTCCCAGAATAACCAGAGTTCACATATAACCCAAAGTTGGCATTGCTAGTAAGCCAGTCAATACTTCCAGCAGCAACCTTATCAGTGTTATAATACATCTTGTTATTTGCCACTTCTCCATATCTCTGTATAGCCCAATAACCGCTAAACTTACAGCCCGTATCCGAATTAAAACTAGAAGGTCTATGGGCTATATCCCAAAATGTTCTAGCTGGGTGAGGAGTATGATATCTAATCCCCTCCTTTGTATATACTTCCTTTTCACCTCCATCCTCATCTCTAATTGTTTGTTTCTCGCTATGCCAAGATTCCTTTGGAAACTGCAAGCAGTACCCATAATGTAGCATCTGGAATATACTTTGAGATAGAACACTGGAATAATCGTATTGCTGAGAAATAATCTGAACACGATCCGTTACGATCTCCCCTTTAACCCTGTTTTGCTGAGTGCTCTTGTGAGGCTCATACTTAAATAAAGGAACCAAGTTCCTGTCATTAAAGATACGCGCCCATCTGATCGTCACATACGCCTTAACCAAGGGAACAAATATCTGATAAAACCTTGGAAGGTTCAGTGCCTGAGTGGTCTCACCCTTGGCAGATACATGATCCTCTATTAAATGAGATACCCCCCAGCTATCCAGAGCCTCGGCCACAGACTTATCGTCTCCCTTTTTGGAAACGAGACTATGTAACAGCGTGGGGGAAATTTGTCGGAGCGGAGCGTTCCAAGCCAAATCGAGTGCATAATATAACTTATGATCACGAAGACTGCGGCTTACACCCTCCTGAATGCGATTACGCATCCTGCCAATCAGCTTCTCAATCTGCTCTGGCTTTTTCTCTGCGGAGAACACAGACCTCATCTTCTCTTGTGAGTATCCACGATCCTTTAAAATATCTAAATCTATCATATTAGTACTGGCTTTCCTTTTCTTTCAGCCTCGTCGACTGCTTTTTTTAACCTGTTATAACGCTCCTTTAAGGAGCTTTGGCCGTAAAGTTTTAAAAACATTTTAACAGGAACACCTTCCTCGACCTTGCCTGTCGCCCCTTTGTATTGGCCAAACACAACGGTTCCTTTCTCTAGGTCGAACTCAGGTTTCAGCCTCTTTATGTGGATAGAGAAGGAATATCTTCCTTGCTTATCCTGAGTAACCAAGACCTTGAGGTTATCCTCTATCGCTTCCCGCATTAAGCTAACGCTTCAGGCTCGTCCATCTCTTCTGAGTCTGGGACTTCGTACATGTAATCCTCTATATCCAGAGTATCGACCTTGATCTCTACCCCTTCTGGGCTGATAGAAGAAATACTGCCAGAAACATTATCCAAAATAACGGAGTCATTGACGGCGTATGAAGACATTAGCTCAGCCAATTCCTCATAACCTTCTTTCGTTAAATCTATTGATACTGTGATCATTAAATTAATATGTACTGCTGCTTACAGTACACCCTGAACCGACTATGGTAGTTTAATATTCTTTGTCCAGCATATAGATTACTTGGAATGCAATTACCGCGACACTAATATCGCGGAGCGATGAGCGAAGATGATGGTGGCGTATGGATGCCACGACTTAGCCCCAAGCAGTACGAAATCTTTAACTGCTATGGCCGATATGTACTTGTATCTGGCCCCCGTTACTCAGCCAAAACATGGGGCGTTCTACAGAGGCTCATGCGTCACGCATGGGAAACCCCTTCTGCCCGTATAGGTGTGTTCACTAACACCCTGAAAAATGCCAAGGTAGGTGTGTGGGACTTGTTATATCAGAAGATTGTACCTGAATGGACTGAAGAACTAGAAGGATGTGAGCTTGTAACGCCCATGAAAATGGATGGAGCTACCCGAATGGAGCATTTTAGAATAAGTAATATGCACGGGGGTGAGTCTGAATTTCAGCTACATTCTCTTAAAATTGAGGACGAAATAGCCCAAAAGGTTAAAGGAACAGTGTTTTCCTGCATATTTGTGTCCGAGCTCACCAACTTTAAAGAGGATTATGTGTTCCGTTTTCCGAAGGGTCAGCTTCGTATGCCTGGAGTTCCTTACGATTCACACATGTGGATATCCGATACCAACCCATGCGAAGAAGAAGGGCAAGATTTCTGGGCATATAAAATATGGTATGAAGAAGCACAGCGAGATGACCACCCAAATCCTGATTACCAAAAGAATTTAACACTAATAGAGACAAAAGTTGCGGATAATACATTCCTAGACCCACGGGAGTTTGAGGATTTAAAGGCCACCTTTGCACATGATCCTGACTTATATGCCTCTTATGTAGATGGAAAGTGGGTGGAGACCTCCAAGGATAGTTTCTTTACTGGCGTGTTCGCATCCCGCCATGTAGGAGGAAACAACGAAGGTAGCTTTGAAGATTGGGACGTACTACTCCCAGACGAAAACACTGATGTGCTCTATACTGGCTGGGACTTGGGCGACAAAAACCACGCGGCTGTTATTATGGAGAAGGTTCTTACCACATCAGGCCCAGCCTTTAACGTGCTCGATGAGTTAGTCATCATTGACGGAGAAGTCACCATCGAGGACTTCACAATCTCCTTCCAAGAGATGATGCGTGAGTGGGAGGAGGTGGCTGGTAAAAGATTCCAGTGGGTTCACTGGTCTGATGCCAGCGCGGTTGACCGATTCCGATCTGCGGCTGGCACATGGGACTCGATGATTGTATCCAGAGTTACTGGCGGGGAGATCGTCCTGAGCCCCTGCCCTAAGTTTGCTGAGTCTGTGAGGCTCCGTGTGATGCTTACAAAGCAATTGCTAACCGAGGGGAGGTTAACTTGTTCCGTGCGCTCTGAAGGGCTTATAGAGAGCTTAAAGGGGGGGTTGAAAAAGACTAAAGGTAGAAGCAAGCGCACTTATGTTCGCAATAACAAACATAAGCATGTTTGGGATGCCACTACCTATTGCATTCTAGGCGAAATGTTCCACGAAATTCAGATTGGAGACCACTCACCAGCAGCTAAGTTGCTCAGATTATAGCATCTTCTTGATCATCATGTGGCTCGCTTGCATCATCCAACATTGAGTTTAATGAGTTTTTCGCAAATTCAGCCATTCCGACAGCAGTCAAGCACCCCCCAAAAAATCTAACAGATATAAAGTCATCCTCGTCCATTTGATCACTGGCTAGTACCAGCAACGAGCTATTAAAATGCTCCCCAAGAAGACCGCTAATCTTCCTAGCAATTTCTTCTTGGGTCTTGGTCATTAATACTTTCTCCTCTTAGATACAGTTTTTCTCTTAACTGATTTTCTTTTAGGAGTGGACTCATGAGGTGCGTTTTCATTTGGCCCTAATTGTCTTCCAACATGTCTCTGACTCTTGTGAGGTTTTGCATTACCCTTTACTACTGGGTTCCCTCTTACAACCAGACCTGTCTTTCCTGACGGGCTCTTAGAGGTGGACTTTGCTTTAGCTCTAGGTTTAGACGCTCTTCGTAGGTTGTCCCTCTTCATTAAGGCCATTCGCCTATCGAACTCCCTCTTCTCGGCGGCGGTCATTTTTTTCTTTGCTGGCATATATTAACTCCATTCATCGGACTCTAGTAACTCCAGTATAGTCCCGTAGTTCTCTATGTCCTTCGCTGTGTCTATCATACTTTCCTCTATAACCTCTGGCGATTCTTTGCTCTCTATGCGCTTCCAAGTTAGATTCATCATGCGCTGGAGTTTATCATTGAGCCTGAACCCCACGCCAAGAATGTTCAGGTCTTTCTTATCCCACGCAGCTATATTCTTACTGCCGTAGTCACTCTGTTTTCTATCAAACAATAGTATATTTTCAATTTTATACTTGATTGCCTTCTTTGCCATTCCCGTCTTTAGGCCCAGTGCCTGCGACATTATCCCCGCGAGGAATGTTGTGCTCGGCTTGTGTTGCATCGCCTTGAGCGTTTCCATTATTGCCTCCCTCGCCTGTTCCGTTGTCAGACTCTCCTCCTGTGATATTGACTTGTTTTGGGTCATTGATTTGAATTGGTGCTACTACTTGTCCAGCAGCAAAGCTGGCTTTCTTTTTAGCCTCCTCTGGCTTGATCTGTTTGGCATTTACCATATTACTACAGATTTTTGCTGATTCTGTTAACTGCTTGGATACTTCAACCGCTTTGCTTATAGCTGTTAACTTAACAGTCTCGTCATCTGATTCGTATGCTATATCTGCCGCTAGTTGCATAAGAGGTTCCAGCTTCTCCGCTGATAGGAATACATACCCTATACTGGTCTTAACTACCCCTTCCTTCTCTATAAAGTCTCCTAGCTTCTTTAGCTCCCCATACTTTTTTCTTTTTAAAGCTACTAATCCTGTTTCGGCCGCTGCTTGTTTAGCTTCCTTATTTGAAAATAATCCCTTAGTAGGCGGTACTTCTACGGGGTTACTATCTGGGACATCGACTGTCCCACCATCGGGTATTACTCCAGTATCACTCATTCCATCCAAACTCTAAATCATTATCACGCGCCCAACATGTCGCGTCCTTATACTTTGTTTTCAAAGGCATATAACACATACATCCTAATTCAGGATCGTCATGTCTCCCGCAAGTCTTTCTCTTGGGGTTGAATATCGGACACTGCCAACACTCTCGGTATCTCGCCAGCCGTGTGGTCGAGTCCACCGTTTGCGTGTAAGGCATCCCGAAGATTGACCACCACATCAACTGGCCCCCTGTTCTCAGGATGCTTGGCAGACACTTGGCGAGACCTAATGAACGGCACAAGGAAGTGGCCCCCTGCAACGCGACTATTGCGAATGCCCCCGCACGGGATAGCCGCTTGCGATACAAACGAACGATAGACATCTAACAGTTTTCCTTTCAGTTTATAAATTAGCTTGGCCACATACTTACAATAATCTGCTGCCGATAGCTTACTTCTCTTTTCCTTCTCTGCCTTTATGGTGCTTGCCCACCACTGCTTTTTAGGAACCACCTCTATCGTCCAATAGATGTGATCGTCCTTAAATGCCAGTAGTCTGGTGTTGCTCATCTCAGCCCAGAATCCTTTGTCCTGAGCTATCTCCACACACGCCTCATGGCCCTTACCTTTGAAGTCTTGGCCAAGCGATTTGAACTCATCATAGAGCCCATTCTTCCAGTTAGCTCGGTACGGGATCGGATAAATTTCTGCAAATCCTAGATCAATGGAATCCTGCTTGTTGACCATCATTTCGAGCATCTGCTCCTGCATGACCTCCCATACAAGCTTCATCTGAGGCAAACTGATAACTCCTGTTTCTGCTATGTTTTTCAGGAGTTTTTCATTGCTTTGCATTTTTTTTTAAAAAGGGCTTGCCGCCTCAAGGTGCAGGTGTACTCTTACCCCCGCAGAGGTTACTTGCCTGCTACCCGCAGGCTATCGGCTAGGAAGAAGAAGAACAACAGTATTTTACACCCCCTTACGGGCCTATGGCTTAGCTAGTTTCTCGCTTTTCTAGTAGCCGACCTCTGCAATCTGGCCTGCAAGGGGGTCTTTTTTTTACAATGACAGTAGATCAACTTAACCGAACGAAGCTCGACCCACTGAGCTTTCGCATATACGCAGCCCTGTTATGTGAAGACGATATGTCTATAAACAAATTGTCCTACAAAACAGGTATGACTCGTAAAGCAATTAGTAAAAGATTGCCCTCGCTGATATCCAAACAGCTAGTCATCAAGACCAATAACCGCTCCAAGGTATCCACCTACTCAGGTCTAGATACAACTGAGTCAATTGACGCAATAGGTGAGTCTAATGACTCAGTAGTTGAGTCAAATGACCCAGTTCAAGTTGAGTATAAAGACTCAGTTACTGAGTCAGATGACTCAAGTGTTGAGTCAATGAACTCAACAGTTGAGTCTAAAGACCCAGTTCAGGACATTTTTATCGGCGGAATGGGCGCAACTGCGGCTAAATTCTCTTAACACATATATATCTATATATATATATATATCTATAACACAAATTAACATCTATAGTAGTACAATATAATTAACGAGGATGCAGAGGTTAAATAATAAAAAGCTAGACCATCTTGAAGATTACACAGCAGAGCGAGGACTGATCGGTTGTATTCTTCTAGACCCCCAAATCTTAGACAAGCTGCTTACGAGGGAAGATAGGCCGCTTAATCTATTCACCGATCCGATCTGCAAGAATCACATGCTGGTGATACTTGACCTATACGACAAAGATCGGCTGATAGATAAAGTCACCATCAATCGCAAGTTCATCGAAAACAATATCCACCAGAACATCCAGTTCGTGGATGAATGCGAGAGCATCACACCCTCCCCGCTCAACTGGGAGTACTATCTGGAAATCCTGCAAGAAACAAAAATGAAGCGGGAAACCAAGTCACTATGTGATGAGGTATCATCAAGGATAGCACAAGACCCCAGTGCTAAGCCCACAGGGGTACTAGAAGAGCTTTTTGAAAGAGCAGAGGGTCTGTGCAAGGTAAGGGATTCAGAAACGTCTGTAAGGGCTTATAAGGACATTAGGCAGGATACCGTGGAGTTCTTCACTGATTGCTTCAACCGTAAAGGTGGCATCAAGGGAATCACTACTGGCTTATACAACCTCGATCAGATGATCTCAGGACTCAACAAAGGTGAACTGAATATCATCGCCGCTAGGCCAAGCGTAGGCAAAACTTCACTCGGTCTCTGCATCTCCGATGCAGCAGCAGCCCGTGGTCATAACGTCCTGTTCTTCTCCCTAGAGATGACAGCCGCTCAACTCCAAATGCGATCCATCTGCTCCGAGATGAACCTCGACTACCGTGACGCTCTCAAAGGCAACCTTTCCCAAGATGATATGAAGAAGATTCAGGCTGGCATTGACCTCATCGGTAAACGCCCAATCTTCGTCGACGATAGCGGAACCTGCACCATCCATAATATTAAATCTAAATCCAAAAGACTTAAGCGTGACGTAGGCATAGACCTAATCGTAATCGACTACCTCCAGATAATATCATCCTCCAAGAAATTTGAAACCAGAGCCCTAGAAGTAGGATACTGGTCATCACAACTAAAAGCCCTAGCAAAGGACTTAAACGTACCCGTAGTCTGCTTATCTCAACTCTCCCGCGCTGGAACCATAAACGAACGTAAACCTCGCCTAACAGACCTCAGAGACTCAGGAGCAATAGAACAAGATGCAGACGTAGTAGTTATGCTCCATAGGGATAATGACGTTGACATGTCTGACGGAAAACCATACCCCTTGTCCCTCATAGTTGCCAAACAGAGGAATGGCCCAGTGGGTGAAATCAATATTGAGTTCGTCCCAAAGTACACCAAGATGCGAGACGCTTCACCTGTAGTAGACATTCCCGTAGACAGCTATGGGAACACACCATAACAAGCAGCTAGGAACAGCCGCTGAATGCGTTGTCACCGCTGAATTAATCAAACGTAATTGGTTCGTATCCACTCCCGAAGGAGACTACGCCCCCTACGATAGAATAATAACTAAAGGCAGATTCACTCATAAGGTGCAAATCAAGTCTGCCACCAAATTTAACCACCCTTCAGGCAACGAAAAGGCCTACAAGTGGACTATCAGGGGAGGCCACTCTAAAAAAACTATCCATGACAGATGCGATATAGATGTTTATATCTTCGTTGGTATGCCAACCAATGAGTTTCTCATCATCCCTTACGATGCCATCTACGGAATGAAGACCATATCAGTCAATACCTCTAACATAGATGATGCAAAATGGGGAATCTATCTAGGCGCATGGGGACTTTTAGAGAATAAAGGCTTCAGAGATACTATTCAGGATCATTAATTCGCCTAGCCTGCACTATAGCTCGCTCTATTATATCAATAGCCTTCTGATTTCCTATTGTCGCAACCTCTTCAAGAGCCAACTGTAGCGTTTTAATTAAGTCTGCCATAGCCCAGACAGCCTATCAAATAGGTATATACCCGAAAAGTCGTTTCTAGAAAATGGCTTAGAGTCGCGCAAGGGCATATACATATACATACAGCGCATGGGGGTATGGCCCCGCTCCCACCCCCCATCAATTTTTTGACCCCACCACCATTGACTCCGCGAACTCCCGCCAAATAATAATATTAGGTTTTCTGTACTAACTGAAAACCAACAGCAAAACGGGGCCGTTACTATAGTGTAAGGGAAAGGCAATCGCCCGAACCTACAACTTCAACATTCCACAAATCCAAAATATCATGAGTGTAAAAACTGATAAACAGGAGTCAAACAAGACTGAAACCCGCTCACAATCTGAAACCCCAAAGGGGGAGACAATGTCTCAATCAGACCAAGCGGCAACGCAGACATTGCCAACCCCTAAAGTTGGCAACGAAATTAACCCGGAATTCTTTGCTGAAATTCGGGATAATCACCCCTTAATTCTCAAATCAAATGGGCTCAAATCCTTACAGGAATTAATCCACGGGCATCGTGGAGCATTGGAGAAATCCGAAATGTCTATATTGAAAGATATACACAAAGGATTGAAAGATTTGGCCCACGGTCGAAATTTGGAGATTCACCGCGATGCGGATGAGTCGGAAATAAAATCCGACAAAACTATCAGCGACCATATCAAACATATCTCGAAGCGTGAAACCGTTATAAAAGCGACTAGTTCGCTTGTGTACGTTCCATTGACTGAAAAGAATTAAGTGATTAACAACAAAAGAGGCACACCTTGCAAGAGGTGTGCCCTTTTTCTGTTTATATAGTTCTCCTACAAAAATTTCAGTACTCAAATTTGCTGAGTATTGACGTTTTTGTATGCGACAAGCCGAGTAATGCTCGGTGCAAGTGTCAACGACATGAGCCGTTGTGTGCACGACAGGATTCATGCCTGTCGAGTTCTATGTAATGCCGTCGAGACGCGGCTGGAGTTTATACTCGCAATGCGAGGTGAACGAAGGTCGCGGGAGGCGTGTGACTTGACTAGGTCAAGGCTGGGTAAATTGCTTCCCTAGAAGCGATTGTTTACATCCAATATGAGCGGGTTAGTTACCCGCAGCAGCCGTAGTTCATGGCAGGGTTACACAAGACAATGTCTGTGTAGCTGAACGGTATAGGTATCGGATGGGGTGTGAGCACCAAAGCCTTGTGGCAAGGGTATGCGAGACTGGTTAAGTAGCTATCAACTTCGGGGTAGCAAGTAGTAGGCGACAGACGTTCTGTTGCCTGCAAGGGAGTGCTCTAGCGGAATAACCGCTGTAAGCCTTATTAGAAGAGCAAACTGTTACAGTACTTGGGTGGTGCGACCTCTGTGGTCGTACATAGAGTTCTCTCTCTGGCACGGACAAGCGTGTGTGCATAGTGCATGTGAGTTCGTGAAGTCTTTTTGTTGTATGTTGAATCAGGGGCGCGGAGGCGACCTAGTGATGCATAAAGTGTGCCGTTACATTGTAGTAGTTCACTGACCATCATCTAGTAGCCTTCGCGTCCTTTTTTTGTGTCTACTCACGGTAGATACACGAAAGGGACGCATTGTCCCCTATCAGGAGAAAACAAAATGGGCAGGAGAAGAGATCACAAGCCTGATCCTAACGTGATAGTTAGAGAGATCAGAGACGATGAAGGACGAATGCAGAGGCATGTCACCATTGGCAGTGCCTCTAGCTATATCACCAGCAAGAGTAAGTCAGTCAAGCTGGGTGAGTCGTGGGAGCAACAAACAATTCCAAAGCAACGTGGCAAGAAACCTGACAGGACAGGTAGCTTCGATGTGTGGGCAAAGAAATGAAGACGAGAAAGCTGAAGGGCAAGTTAAGTAACGGGGCGTGCATGACAATCACGCTTAAGAAGACAGTAGTAACTGTTGAAGCCAATTTTAAAGGAAGGTCAGCCGTTGTTCGCATGAACAGGGTAAAAGGCTGGAGAGATGATTTTGAGCGGTTCATCGCTCGAATGTTAAATAACGATGAAGTTGTCAATAAACAACGGATTGGGAATCAGGCAGCAGCTTAAGTCTGCTTCATCTGAGGATGACCTGAATGGTAAGGTCAAAGAGCTAGTCGCGGCTCAGGAAAGCGGCAAGTTGGCTGATGTACCTAGCAGAACGCAGGCACGTTGGGACAGGGTTATTGCTAGAAAGAGAAAGGAGTTAGCCAAGTGACTAAAGACTTCAAGGTAATGGTAGCTTCCTACAAGGATGATGGTGAGGTTTTTTATCACAACCAAGAGGTGACAGGTGAAGGCAACTCGCCTGCTCAGTGCTTCCGTAAAGCATTGGACTTGTTGGCTGAGTCTTTCCCGACAGACAAAGGCAAGCACGCATTCATAGGGTGCAGCTCGAAAAGCGGATACATATCATTAGTGGATAAATGAAAGATATAGTTCGGGGCATGGTCGAGGGGTTATTCCTCTCGGCCATTTTTGTTCCTGCTGCATGGTTCTTCTATGTGGCAGGTGAAGACGTAATAGAAATACTATGTACACTGCTGTACTAATTAACGAAACAGACAGGGCGAAGCTTATAGAAGACTTGCCGAAGCTAACCTTTGGTACTTTGCCAGATGGCTGGGTAACAAGGGCACACCATGTTACATTAAACATGGAAGAACCAAACCTCATCTTGAACCCTCGGATAAAGGAGAAAGATGAAATCCAAATGATTATTGGAGGGGTGTTAATCAATTGGGATGTAGGGATTGTGGCGTTGACTGTTCACGACATGTCTTATCGCTATAAGCGATCCAATGAGAAGTGTCTCAGGGTTCATGTCAACTCAGTTAACACTCATCCACATATAACAATGTTCCACGATATAAATACTAAACCTAAGCAGACTAATGATTTGCTGAAAGTTAGTGCTGCTGAACACTGGGAAGGTATTAGTGGAAGGCTAATAACAGGAAGGGTAAAGGTATTAGGTCAAGAAAAGTTCTTGGAACCTCTAGAGCCAAGCGAAGACTTGGTAGCACTTCAAAAAGCATTCGATGTATTAGGAGATGATGATGAAGAAGAAAGTAAGGAAGGAAAAAGTTGATGCTGTTAAAGGGCAGCAGTTCTTTGAGTACACAGGTATAGAAGTTATGCCTGTTGACAAGGGTGTAGCTGCGCTACGCAGATTACTGAAAGACCTGAAAGAGAAATGAGCGAAAAAGATAGTAAGAAATGGATCGGCATTCGTGCAATACACAAAGCAAGCGATTCAATAGAGAAAATACAGACTGAAATGATTATAGAACTATTGAAGTCTGGTTCACTGAATCGCGAGGCTATATCGGCTATGTACAAGATAGCCAGCAACAAGGAAAGCATAGTACCTTTTAACGCACAATGAATCCATTTGAAAAGAACTCCATACACCTGAATGGTGCAGGCTATAGGTTTGGTATAGCAAAGATGGAAGGAGCAGTAATTCAATCACTGTTGGAGCCTATGTTTGGCAAAATAGATTCACTGGCTGTTGTGCCTGTGTGGGTTAACCCAGACAGGACTACCGAGGAAATGTTATACGCAATCCTGGGGAGTGAGCCAAAGGTAGGAGAGAATGAAGAGGTAGCTATACCTCAAAGCGAGGTGAAGAACCTTATATACTCAGAACCAGTAAGACTTTAGGCACTCTGGTAGTAGCACTATTAAGATGTGCTAGGGTTTATTAGTAACGTACCCCATTAGCCGCCAGTGTGCCGATCTATTTCCTGTCTGCCGAGTGGTAGACAGGTGCACCTAGAACGTGCAGCCCCGTGGTTCCCTCCTGAGACACGGGGCTTTTCTTTTTCACCATCAATATAGAACGATGAATAATAGTATACATAAGAGAAGAGTAGTCGGCGTGAAGCTGAACGAAGAAGTTAAGAAGGCAAAAGTAGGTTGTGTTGACCTAGCCCTGCCAACCCCAACAACACTAGAGGAGATGATGAGATGCCTTGGGATACAGAAAAGAACGAAAGACTTGGACGAGTTCTTACCGAAGAACAACTGATAAGAGTTGAGAAGATTATGTCATGCGACAAGGGCAGTGAGCAAAAGCTTAGTGCGCTAAAGGAATATTATAGTCGGGATGATATCAAGGAGCACATTAATAGCAGAGGATGGAGTACAGATGTGCTTGCTTACAGCACGCTTAGCTTAGCTGAGCTTGAATGAATTTCTACAGAGTTGCGACCCTCACTTTGTAGTCTATAACTAAGCAGGGTCATTCATATATACTACTACTACTATGATAGTTACAGTAAAGTACGGACTGGAGCAATCTGCTTCAGTGAATGTCGAAGAAGGAACCACAATCGAGCAGGTGCTCGGCAAGGTTCGGGACGCATTAGGGTTTGGCAGCAATGTCAAAGCCCTGATTG
>Ga0208157_1000406_pt1 | contig 23976 bp, 41 predicted proteins | sample 5_EtaG_FD_184077 | JGI IMG/M metagenome (GOLD analysis project Ga0208157, IMG submission 184077) | Marine viral communities from the Subarctic Pacific Ocean - 5_ETSP_OMZ_AT15132 metaG (SPAdes) (version 2) | ecosystem: Environmental > Aquatic > Marine > Oceanic | place: Pacific Ocean | collected...
GAATCAATACAAATCTGGCGATACTATTATGTACAGAGATACCGAATATAGCTACCGAGAGTGGACTACATTCAGCGGTAAACCAGCCAACGGTTTCAATTGTAATGACGAAAACTTATTACAACATGTAAATGTAGTAAGCTTCGGAACAATAACCGAAGACGAAATGCACGAACGTATTGATGATTACCTTGACAATGTAGAGCAGCACAAAGAAATGCAACGTTTACACGATGCCGGTTGCGCAGCCTACTATGCAAGTAAAACTAGATGGGATAACTTTACAGGAGATTAATATGAATAAAATTAAAATAAACTTAGAGAAAAAAATTAAATTAAACAACCAATGGTATAAACCTTATTTCGTAGGTAACTTACCACCATCATTCGGATTTAAATTCGTTGAAAGAAATGGCGAAGACTACGAAGGTATATACGAGTGGTTTAACTACAAAGGTCTAACTTATATAAAAGAATAAAATGGGTGATACAATTAAAAAATGGCACGAGATGGTAGAAGATGGCGATATAACACCAAACGCTGGCCACTTCGGTAACAACGCAAGCGAATTAGTACGCAAAATTGAGCGCACTAAATATATATTCTTACTAGATTTTAACGATGGTAAAGTATACAAATATGACATTAGCGTGTTATGTAGAAAAGAAAATGAATGGAATCCAGACACAGAGTCTTGCGAAACGTTTTTAGAATTAGCAGGGCACAGCGTAAATGACTGTGAATGGATGGTAACTACTAATGGAAATATAGAATATGGCAACTAGAACACTTAAACTAACAGAAAACGACTGCACTTTCGTACACTATGTGTTACGCATGTACGCTCAGCAAACACCTGGGCTTGACAGCGATGACAAAGCAGAAATACGTGAAGTCGCAGATAAATTTAAATAATATGAGTAAAATGAAAGAGCTAGACGAAATTGCTACAAACGTGGCGGACGTCATGAGAGAACTATTAGACAAGAATACAGAGTGGGCAGCGGACGGAACGATCGTTGATGGACTTAGTGGAGATGATTACTACGAAGCCATAAACTACATTAAGATGCTGGCAATCAATAAGTTATACTGGGGAGATAAATCACCACTTGTTGACGAGTTACAAAACAAACACGAATCATAAACGATAATATAATTGAAATGAATAATATATACGATAAACTAAAACCGAAGTTCAAAGACGCTCTTGAAGAGTCTGGCGCGAAGTACAGTACCGCTAAGCAACTTAAATATGTATTGCTTTCCAAGCTTTATTGGGATGCACTTACAATAGACGAAATGAGAAATTTTCTAACATATACCGATTCTTCTAGCCTGGAAATGTCAGCTTCAGATTTTATGTACGGTACTAAATTCCTTGGCGATGAGTAAAATACTGACTGAAGATTTAATTTTAGATAAACTAGCTATGTATGACGTTTATCCTTCTGAAGACTTGCAATACAGCGAAAAGCTTAATGCTATTAAAGAGCATTTTGATTTCTCAATATCTAACGATTGGGGTAACCCTAATATGATGTTCTATACTGAAACAACAGCTGATGGCTACGAAATATGGATAGCCACTGATGATGAAAGAAAACCATCAGTAAACGAAGACATATATTATTATGATAATGATTGGCTAGAAAAAATGGCCGACGCTATGATTGACGGAGCTAATATTTATTTTGATGAATACGACGATGACGCAGAGAATTATTCATTTCAAGAAGTAATTGACGAAGTGTATGATGATTACTTTAATGATAAAAAAGAAGAGGTTGAAAATGAATTAATTGATGAAGGTTATGAGTACGAAGACGAAGACGAATAAACAAACAAAACCTAAATGGTTCCAAGGTACGTGGTATGAAACTGGTGAAGAGGTAACCAATCCATTCAGCGGCGAATGCTATACACTTACCGGGCCTGAGCTATCAATGTACGATTTTATAATGGGTAGCCAAATGGTGTTTGAAATGGCACCCAAACAGGTAACAAATAAACAAATAGATGACTTTCATAAAGCCATTAGTTGGTTTAGAAAGAATAATAGTAGAGCTTATATGGTTTTACTAGATTGAGAGGTTTAAGGTTGGAAGGCGGATTAAAGGCGAACTTGATTCGGCTCGATGAAGCAAGAAAAGCGGGATAAACAGAGAAAAGAGTGTAAGTCGCATGGGAAGCATCTCTAACATTCCAGTCCCGCTCACCTCTCAAATGGGCGTGAAATCAGGATTTTGATAGTCACAAGCAAAAATCAACTTGTTGAAAACAATGTTTGACTATACGCAGGTTCGAGCCCTGCCACGTCCACTAATTTAAAACAAAAGATATGCCAAATATGAGTTATTGCAGGTATGAAAATACCTCACTAGATATGCAGGATGTTGTAGATACATTATACGATAGCGACTGCGGTGAAGACTTAAGCACATACGAACGAAGAGGCTTAAGAACCATACTAGAACTAGCCGAAGAAATAGTAGGTATGGAAGACAAAATTAATAATATATTAGAAAACCAAGAGCAATATGGCGACTAGAAACTTAACAATGATTGTTGATCGAGAGCACGCAGAAAACTCTACTTTGGGTTTTGCTGCTAACCCCTCCTCGTATGCTGACAAAAGCTATGTAAATATGTACTTACACCACGATGGTTATCCTGAGTGGCAAGGCGTGCAAATAGCTAATTGGGTGCATGCTAATGGCAGACAAGACGGTAGTGCAATGGCAGCGAAGCTAGTTCACGATATGTACTATGACAGTTGCTACTTATACCAATCGCCAGAATCTATTGACCATCAGTATACTTATATTATTTGGACAGGTAAAAAAGATATATGGATAAGCTGCTATAACCAATACAGCAGTGAATGTGTATTTGTATTAAAACCTGAAAAGATTATATCTAAATATATGGAAGATATGGATTATACTGATTTTGCCAATGGCGAAACTAGGTATCATGAAAATATTGAGTCAAATAAAGTTAATCTTTCACTCGATAATGCAACAAAAGTAATTGATATACTTAAAAACAGTATACAAAACTAATACGAACCAATTACGATAATAAAAGTATGAATGAACACGAAATGGAATGGCTTTCCGAATTGATAGCTGAAAAAGTTATGGTAAAGCTAATAGAAAAACAAAAAGAATGGGATATGCAATTCACCAACGATGTATCTAAGATAATGGAATCACATCCCGATATAAGAATGGCTGATGATGAAGAGTTATTACTTGCTGAAATGGCTAGGCTTATGACTTTGTTATCATCATACGAAGAAAAAGAAGAATACGAAAAAGCTGCAATAGTGCAGAATAAAATAAGAATATTACAAAAAAAACTAGACCGATTATGAAAAAAGCAATGCTAGCCCACAAGTTTGATGTTAACAAAGTTGATTACCAACAAACTGACGGCTATTATATACAGCCTAAGCTCGACGGAGTTCGATGCTTATTTACTGCCAACGGGGCATACTCTAGAAACGATAAACAATTTATGAATGTCAGACATATTGAAATGGCACTCAAACCGTTTTTCGATCAAAACCCAGATGTTATACTCGACGGCGAACTATATAACCACAAGCTTAAGCATGACTTCGAAAAAATTATTTCATTAGTCAGAAAGCAAAAGCCAACCGAAGAAGACAGACGAAATGCGCAACATCTTGTGCAGTTCCACGTGTACGACTATTTTGATGGTGTTATGTATGACAATTACAAAACCAGAATGAATCAGTTAGCTGCGTCCGATATATACGACGTACAAATTAAATATGTTCCCACATATAAAGTACATAAGCATGAAGAGGCATTGAATATGCACCACGATGCATTCCTCTCTAACGGTTACGAGGGCTCAATACTACGTGACGGTAGCGCATTATACAAGCACGGCCGTTCTTACGGGTTAATGAAGTTCAAAGACTTTAGCGATACTGAAGCTACTATTATTGGTTATGAAGAGGGTAAAGGTAAGAGGACAGGCACGCTCGGAAAGTTTCTGATGCAAGATGACGAAGGTATAAAGTTCGGTTGTCCACCGGGCAAAGGTTATACCTACAAGGATTTAGCAAATATGCTACTTAACGTTCATGACTATGTAGGTCAGCGTGCTACCTTTACTTATTTCCAACGAACACAAGCTGGTTCATACAGACACCCGCTTTTCAAAACACTGCGTAACTATGAATGATTCGTTAGCAGATAGATATTTTGGTATAATACAAAAACAAATTAAAGATGAGCAAACTTATTTGGCAACTATACAACGACAATATGATAAGCGAAGAAGTAGCAAACCTCTTATTAGACAAACATTATAATAGATTAAATCATAGAAGATATGGTAGATAGAGATAAACACATATGGGAAGGCTGGACAGTCGGAGACTTCATTGATGATGTAGAACCTATATTTGACATGTGCGCTCCATTTATGGATAAGCAAAGTCTTAAACTATGGGTTAAACAAGAACAACCTTATTACAAAAAACATATACCAGAAGTATATAAATACTTTTTAAACAAATCAGGGTTATGAATATATTTTACTTAGATAGTGATCCACAGGTAGCGGCGAGTTATATGTATGATAAACACAAAGTTAAAATGATTTTAGAGTCAGCTCAAATGTTATGCACAGCACATCACCATTTCGGTCTTGGTGATTTAGTGCCATACAAAAAAGCTCACTACAATCATCCATCAACTATATGGACGAGAGAAAATACAAATCATTACTATTGGTTATATCAGCATATGATCGCCTTGGGTCACGAATATACAAGAAGATATGAAAGAATACACTTAACTATTACTAAGTGTCAGGAAGCTCTTAAATGGGCTCCTATGGGAATGACAACAACTAAATTTAAACAACCTCCACAATGTATGCCCGACGAGTATAAAGCTAAATGCAGTATTGAAGCATATTGGAATTACTATATTGGCGACAAATGGAAGGTAGCAAATAAAAACGAAAAAATATATGAGTCGAAAAATAGCAAATCACTTAAAACAAACTAACTATGCAGGGATTAATGACAAGATTAAAAAAGCGCAAAAGAAGGCTAAGACACGCCAAGTTTCTAGGAACGTCAATAGCCGCACTTCATAATGAAATTGTACATGAAGTATTACAAGGCAATATGCCAACAAACAAAGCTAAGCTTTTTAAAAAATACTTAAGAAGATTAAACTATCTATGCAGCTAACGCGACGATAGCAGTTATATATTAATTAGTAAGAACCTAATGTCACACGCGGAAAGAAATTATAAATACCTAATCAAGCATCGTATAATATATCGATGTGTTCCATGGTCTGATGAACCAACTGAAACTTACGAGTGGGGTTGGTACTACGAGCAAGGTACGCATCAATGCTATACACTGTTTGCTTCACGCGCAAAAATTAACACGTATAAAAGTTTAAAATGGCATTTGTATGTATTATGGTTTTTAAACCCAACCCTTGATCAAGAAGCATTTAATGCTTTAGCAGACATGATATGCGAAAAGTCAAATGGGTTTTTAACATTTAATGTTTCAAAACGGGTGATAGAAAGCATGGTGCTAGATGTATCATTAATGGACTTAGAAAAGCCACCGCCTAATAAACTACGCAAAGTTATATTTAAAGATTACAGCGGTTTAGAAATGCGTCAAAAGCTATCTATAGTAGGCAAACTTATAGGAAGGTCTAAACTATCAGAGAACGAAATATATGACGCAATGCTTATGGTTTATGATAATAATGAAAAAATAACAATTGCTAAATTAGCAGGGTTTTTGGATTGCTCAACAAGAACTATATATAGGAATATGAGCAATGAACTTAAAAAAGAAAAAGAATTACTTAATCAACAATTATGAGAAAATATAATGTGCAAAATTATATAAGGTATAAAGAAGATTTAAAGCAAAGAATGCCTGCTTCAAAACCTTATCTTTCATACGACAGAAATGATTTAATAGTTAAATTCATGCCCCTAGTCGAAAACTTAGCTAGAAAATTTTCTACAAGCGATCAAGCCTCCGGTGTACTTTCTATAAATGATCTTATACAGGAAGGTAATAAAGGTTTAACATTAGCTGTAGATAAACTTGAAAGAACAATGCTGGAAGAATCCGAAGACATTGAAAAAACACTAAAGTCATTTTTCAGCAAAAGAATTAAAGGCGCTATAAGACGCGCAATAGATATTAATCGAGGCAACATAAAAATACCGGAACATCAATTAAATAAGATTAGAAAAAATCCGAAAGACGAAAAGATTGTTGCAATGTTTTTTAATTCTATATTTTCTAGTATAGACGAACATTATAACAATGATGAAAATCCTATTTATCAAATGCCCGATAAATCTGAGCCGTATAATGTGCATTTACTTAATGCTTATTTACTTCAGATAATGAAAAAACATTTGTCAGATAGTCAATACCATGTGTTGAGATTATCTTTTGGTTTAGACTGTGATAAAGCCAGCGCAATCGAGATAGCTAAGTTTTTAGGTATACATGTTGCAACCGCAAATGTTAGAATATCACAGATAAAAAGAGAAGCTATTGATGTTCTTATCGCTAACGTTGACGCAACGCAAGTGATTGATTATCTTTAGGTTACGGATTTAAAAACTAAAAATTATGTGTAATTATATAATAGTAAACCAATAGAAACCATATGACCATAAATCAAAAACTGGCAACCGTCCAGACAAAATTTAAATCGAAGAAAAGTAGATTTAATTCATTCGGCAAGTACTACTTCAGATCAGCCGAAGACATTCTCGAAGCAACTAAACCCTTTCTGTTAGAGTTAGGAGTTACAGTTACAATTAATGAAGAATTAGTTGTAAGTGAACCTTTGCCTGTATTGCAGACTACTGCAACAATTTCAGATGGCGAAAATGCTATACACGCTACTTCGCTAGTTGGGGTTGACCTTAATCAAAAAGGTATGCAAACACCTCAACAGTTTGGGTCTGCGTCGAGTTATGGAAAGAAGTATGCACTAGGAAATTTATTTCTAATAGATGACACTCAAGATAGTGATGCGACTAATAACCACGGCAAAGGAGCCGCGGCAGCTGCAAAAAATAAAGAAACCATAACCTCTAAGAAAGATCCAGCTTATGAAAAAGCGGTTCAATATGTAACAGCAGGCGGGAAGATTGCAGCTATAAAAGCTAAGTATGCCTTATCTAAAGAAGTTGAGGCGTCATTAAACACACTGTAAATGAAAAACAAAGCAGCTATTGAAAAGCTAAGAAACGATGAAAACTATTACGGCAAGTTTGGTAAACAGTATTTGTCTAATAGTGATATTGGAACTTTGCTTACAAACCCTTTAGCACTTGGTACACCACTGAAGCCGTCGGCGGCATTTTTAGTCGGCGGTTACTTTCATACCGCAATACTTGAACCAGATAAACTGAAAAAGTATAAAGTAATTGAAAGTTCAACACGTAATACCAAAGCGTATAAAGAGATTTCAGGCGGTGAGCTGTGCCTTCTACAAAAAGAAGTCGACCAAATAGAACTGATGACAGACATAGTATTAGAAAACGATGTTTGCAGAGGTTTAATAAGAGGCGAGAAAGTAGAATATGAACAGCCTGGGATTACTGAGTTAGAAGAATTACAATGGAAAGGTAAGGCGGATATTGTTAACCACGAAGAAGGATTAGTTATTGATCTGAAAACAACGGGAGATATTGAAAAATTCCGCTGGTCTGCTTCAAAGTATAATTATGACTCACAAGCTTACATATATAGTAAACTGTTTGGTTACGAAATGTTATTTATTGTTATAGATAAAAACACACACCAAATAGGAATATTTGATTGCTCACCTGAATTTTATCAACGTGGTGCAGACAAAGTTCAACAAGCGGCAGAGCAATATAAATTGTTCTATCAAAACCCGGATTTCAATCCGAAGAATTATTTTATTAATAAAACACTTTAAAATTAAATTATGGCAAGAACCAGAAAACCACAGTTAAAAGTATGCAGCGTAACAGGAATGGAAACAAACGTGAATAACTTTTATAAAAATCAAAACCATGTCAAAGCAGTAGATAACCTACGAAGAACAACTGGCGCAACTAAAGATCAGTTGTCAAGAATGTTTAATCAATTAAATCAATACGTATAATGGCTAGTATAATTAAAACTAGTATTAACCTTAACAATATTCCTAAAGATAAAATTATTATAGGAAAGAAAGGTAAGTACTTGCCTATTACTATTACATTAAATGACGAAGTCGATCAGTTTGGAAACAACGGACCTGTTATTGTTGCTCAAAGCAAAGAGGAAAGAGAAGCTAAACAAGACAAAGTTTATTTAGGAAATGTACAAGTAGTATGGACGAACGGAGACAACGTTGATGTTGCTCCAAGAGATGATCAGCCTGTGCAAGCCGCTCCAGTAGCAGCTGCAGCGCCGGTAGATGATTTACCATTTTAAATTAAATTAAATGCAAGACAGAGAGATCAATGGATTCTTGATTGATCAATTCAATCAATATGGTCTAGAAGCAGGTAAGAGCCAGGGGATTTGCCCTCTGTGCTCTCACGATAGACAACCTAAGAAGCAAAAATTAAAATGTGCTTCATACGATTGGGAACGGGGTCTCGGAACTTGTCATAACTGTAATACATCATTTCAATTGCACACATACGAAAGAAAAGGCAATGCCGATAAAGTATATGTTAAACCTACTCAGCCAGACCCTGAACATCCGGAGCTGGCTGATGATAAGGTATTGGAATGGTTTAAAACTAGAGGAATATCACCAGAGACCTTGAAAGACTGCAAAGTTACTCAAGGCTCTGAGTATATGCCTCAGACCGGTAAAACCGAGAACACGATAAAGTTCAATTATTTTATAGGCGGAGAACTAATAAACATTAAGTACCGCGATGGAAGAAAGAACTTTAAATTGTATAAAGGAGCTGAAAAAGTATTTTACAATATAGACAGCATTGTTGGCTGGGAGTATTGTATAATAACTGAAGGCGAGATGGACGTGTTGGCGCTTCACGAATCTGGTATTACAAATGCTATATCAGTGCCTAACGGAGCCACACTTAATTCCAACAATCTAGATTATCTTGATAATTGTATTGATTATTTTGAAGACAAAGAAAAGATAATACTAGCAATTGATAAAGACACCGCGGGTCAAGCGCTGCAGGCTGAATTAGTTAGAAGACTTGGCGCAGAAGTTTGTTACTTGGTTGACTTTGAAGATTGCAAAGACGCAAATGAATATCTAATAAAGCATGGCAAAGAAAAACTATCAGAGTGTATTTCAAAATCAAAGCCAGTACCGCTTGAGAATGTTACTACATTCCGGGATATTGAAGGAGAAGTTACCGACTTTGTTAAGAATGGCTTTAAGCCGGGATTTCAAGTTGGCCTCCCGAATTTTGATAGCATATTCTCAACTTACACTGGTCAATTTATTACTGTCACTGGTATACCTAGTTCCGGAAAAAGTGATTTTGTCGACCAAATGGTTGTTGGGTATAACGCTAATTACGGTTGGAAGACAGCGTTCGCTAGTCCAGAAAATGCACCGACTTATTTACACGCTCATAAGTTAATGAGAAAGACTTGGCAAGATATGCCTACGAGTGATGATATTGGTGGTGATAAATGGAATCAAGTAGCGGACCACGTTAATAGCAATTATTTTTTCATAGACATGGAAAGATACACGCTTGAATCTGTATTAAAGAAAGGCGCTGAGCTTGTTAAACGAAAAGGTATTAAATGCTTAGTCATTGATCCGTTTAATAAAGTAAGAGACGTTGACTGTAAGACAGAAGATGTTAACCGTTATACAATGGAATATCTTACTAAGATAGAAATGTTTGCTAAGAAGTATGATGTGCTTGTATTTATTGTGGCGCATCCAACTAAAATGTATAAAGGAAGTGATGGACAAATTGAGGAACCTACAATGTATAATATCAAAGGCGGTGGTGAATGGTATGACGCTAGTTATCATGGCATATTGGTGCATAGGAATTATGAAGAAAGAACGGTCAAGGCTAAGGTGCTTAAGGTAAAGTTTCAAAACTTAGGCGAGAATGGAGCTGAGGCTCATTTCAAATGGGAACCAAAGTCTGGTTGCTTTATACCACACGAACAATTAGAAATAGCCAATGAAAAAATGCCTTGGGAATAAATGAAAAGCTTATATGGTAAAAGGCAGAAGCCTATGCCGAGTTACACTCGCAGCGATGAAGAATTTCAATGGTATAGGTATTGTGTACAAAACAACATAAGAATATCACCTTATGGTATACAAAATGATCCAGACCATTGGCATATAGCCATAAGTGTTGGCCCATATAAAAAATGGGAGAAACCTCATTTATCACCAAGCAAATATTGTAGAAAAACAATTTGGCCAGAATATTATAAAATGTGTAAATATTATTATGATAAATATAGAAAATGAACAAAAAGAAGAATGGATGGTAGACCCTGAAGCTCAATATGAAACAGCCTACAGAGAACTGTTGTATAGCATAATGGAAAATAATGTTGTAAGAAATGACAGGACGGGTGTTGGTTGTGCGTCTACTTTTGCATTAGGATTAACAACGGATATAAATAAATACTTTCCAATATTATCCGGCAGAAAAATGTATGAAAAAATATTTAAATCGGAGTTTAAATGGTTTATAAACGGCGAAACAAATATAAAATCATTACAAGATGCTGGGAATACAATATGGAATGAATGGGCAGATGAGAACGGCGACTTAGGACCAGTTTACGGGCATCAATTAAGGAACTTTAATGATCAAGAGTATGATCAACTAGAAACTGTAATAGAAGCCATTAAAAGCGATCCAGACAGCCGTAGACACATAATTAGTTTATGGAATCCAAACCAGCTAAAAGATATGGCTTTGCCTCCATGCTATTTATACTTTCAATTTTTCGTAGAAGGCGATAATCTAAACATGTTTGCTTTACAAAGAAGCGCGGATGTATTTTTAGGTGTTCCTTACGATATGGCATTGTTTGCTCAATTACTATTGTATGTAGCAGACAAAACAGGCTATCAAGCCAAAACAATTGATGTTAAATTTATAGACGCACACATATATAAGAATCAGAGAGAAGCTGTTACTGAATATTTAGAAGAAGATTTCTCTTCGGCTCCTACATATGCTTATGGCGATGGTGTATTAACATTAAACAATTATCAACCCGGTAAAGTAATAACTGCACCAGTAGCTGTTTAAAAATATGTACTATTTATATCACATTCCTGGTAAAAAAATCGGAGTTACACGTAATCTTAATAAAAGAGTTACGGAGCAACAAGGTTATGATCCAGACGAATACGAAGTTTTATTTACAAGCGAAGATATAGACTATATATCAGACAAGGAAATAGAACTTCAACAGTCTTATGGCTATAAAAAAGATTTGAAATTATATAAAAACTTATTTAATAAAATGAAAATAAATGCAACAGAACAAACCTCAACGTTCCCCTGCCCTATTAATAAATTAAAAGGCAGATTGTTAGATAACGTTGGTTTGAAGTGGCGAACGGAATTCGGCCAGTTTGAAATTACCAAGCAAAATATTCCGTGGATTATGGCTAATGTTAAAACATCTATGTTTAATGAGAACAGAAGCTACGTTTACAACAAAGCTCTTTATGAAGCTTTCTTTAATCCAAATCACAATCCTAAAGAAAAATGTTTAACTACCAACTTAGATTGCGAAAGATTTGATCTAATACGCGACTGGGCTGCTGTAAGAGGCATATATGAAAATGGAGATAGCAAAACTCAATATGTAAAGCTTCAAGAAGAAGCTGGAGAACTTGCTAAAGCTTTATTAAATCACGATAAGCCAGAAATACAAGACGCTATTGGCGATATGATTGTTGTTCTTACAAACTTAGCTCACCTTGAAGGTTTGCAGGTTGAAGATTGTATCGACTCAGCTTATCAAGAGATAGCCGCAAGAACAGGTAAAATGATTAACGGAACATTTGTAAAAGATGAGTAAGATTAGAGACAAAGTAATTGAACGAGTAATTAATAAGATTAAAAGCCGTTCAGATGTAGGCTATAAGAAATATGGCGTTACGTTACATGAAGATGATCAGTCGCTTGAAGTTTGGCTAACTCATATACAAGAAGAGTTAATGGACGCAGTTAATTATATCGAAAAAGCAAAACTTGTTTTATGCGATGAGATTGAAGAAGCAATGCTAAATAGACACAAAGACTTCAACGACAATATTAGTAACATAGACGTTTACGATGAGAAGGTCTTATAAAAGAAGAAGCAAGAAGCGTGGTCCCGTTGTAAGTAAAAAAGTTACTTATGACGGAATCAACTTCGCTTCTGGCCTTGAGCGATATATGTATATGGCTTTAAAAAAGGCTAAAATTAAATCAAAGTATGAGGGAGAAACATTTACTCTGCTTGCTGGTTTTCATTTTGAAAATGAAGTTTATGAAAGATGTTCTAATGGAAAAGGCGATTATAAAAATAGAGGATGCAAACGTATTTTACCTATTAAGTATACGCCAGATTTTATTGGGGAAGACTTTATAATCGAAACAAAAGGCAGGGCAAATGAATCTTTCCCCATGCGATGGAAGTTATTTAAGAGATTAGTTATGAATCAATTTCCCAATGTAACGTTATACAAACCACAAAATCAAAAAGAATGCGACGAGACAGTAAATTTAATATTGAGCGCGAGAAAGAAGTAGCTCGTAAAAAATATGCCGAACGTCAAATAGATAAATTTATAAAGTGGTCTTGGGACGTAAAAGGATATATTAAGTATAAAGATATAGTTAAAAAACAAAATGAATATAATATAAAATGTTATGGCTAAAATACAATTATCAAACTATGTTCTTAAAGTAACGAAGAAAAGACCTGGCGTACACGCTAAATCAAAAACAAGTAATAATAAAAACAGTAAAAATTATGTCAAAAAATACAGAGGCCAAGGGTGATTGGAGTTTATCTTTTGGGTTTTATCCCGGTATATTAATAGGTGGCAGAACTTATGACGAAGAATACCAAACAACTCACGTGCTATACTTGCCTTTTATAGATTTTGCTTTTGAAATATATAAATAAATATGAGCATACCATTATTTACAGAAAGAATTCCTTATAAACCTTTTGAATATCCTGAGTATTATACAGAGGGTTGGTTAAAGCAAGCTCAATCGTTCTGGTTGCATACAGAAATACCTATGCAGGGCGATGTTAAAGACTGGAACGAAAAGCTTACACCGGAAGAAAAAAACCTAGTTGGAAATATCTTGCTAGGTTTTGCTCAGACAGAATGTGCAGTATCAGATTACTGGACACAAAAAGTCGTGTCATGGTTTCCTAAACATGAGATACAGCAAATGGCTATGATGTTCGGCTCACAAGAAACCATACATGCTGTAGCTTATAGTTATTTAAATGAAACACTTGGGCTTGAAGATTATGAAGCTTTTTTACACGAGCCGGCAACTGCTGCAAGGTTTGACAATCTGGTTAGTTATGGCGGCACCGAGCCTGTTGGTATTGGGAAGTCTCTTGCTGTGTTTAGTGCTTTTGCTGAGGGTGTTAGCCTGTATTCTGCTTTTGCTGTACTTTATTCTTTTCAGTTAAGAAATTTACTGAAAGGTATTGGACAACAAATGAAATGGTCTGTAAGAGATGAATCGTTACACAGCAGAATGGGTTGTCAATTATTTAGGCAAATGTGTTCGCAAATACCGGGTTTAAAACAGGAATGTGAGCCTCATGTATTTGAAGCTGCATTGACAATGCACAATGCCGAAATGAGTTATATAACTAAGATGTTTGAAATGGGAGATATAGAAAACTTAAAAGCTTATGACCTTAAACACTTCATCAAAAAAAGAGTTGGAGACAAAATCGCAGAGCTTGGATATACGAGTAAAAAATATAAAGACCAAGATTGGACAGATAGAGTCTATGACGAAAAAGCAATCAAAAGAATGGACTGGTTTTATCACCTTACTGGCGGTCATACCCATACTGACTTTTTTTCTGTTAGGCCAACTGATTATTCGAAAGCGAACGAAGGAGAAGACTTCGAAGACATATGGTAACTAAAAGAAATTTTTTAAAAGCTTTAGTAAGGCAAAGGAGATTAAAGCCTCATGAAAGATTGGCAAACAGGTTAGGATATATGGGGACAGGATTTATGATGACAGCTCCCCATCTCCTACCAGATACAACTGGCGTAATAATATATATTATTGCCGGAGTAATATCAATACCGCAAGTATTTGTTGCAAAACAATGGAACTTAGTAGCGGTAAATTTAAATGTAGCAATAGCTTACACAATATTATATTTAACATAAAATAAAACTATGGCAAAAAAATTTAAACCACATATGATGTACGATCCTAAAACAGGTAAAGGGTACAAGGCTAATAAAATAGCAGATCACACAAGAATGAAGAAAAAAGGTTATACACATACTAAACCTAAAAAGTAATGTGGAATAAAGAATGGAAAAAAGGAGTTGACTATCCATCCTGGGGAGATACTGAAGTATACAAAAAAACAATAGCTGGTGGCTATTTATTTAATGGAGAAACGCCAAGAGATGCTTATATGCGAGTTGCGACTACTGTTGCTAAAAGATTATATAAGCCTGAAAAAGCGCAAACATTTTTTGAATATATATGGAACGGCTGGCTGTGTTTAGCCTCACCGGTTTTATCTAATACTGGCTTAGACAGGGGTTTACCTATTAGCTGTTTTGGTATAGATGTTGCTGACAGTATACAAGATATAGGGCAAAAGAATTTAGAAATGATGCTGCTCGCTAAGCATGGCGGTGGAGTTGGCATTGGTATTAATATGATTAGACCCGCTGGCGCTAAAATAACAGGCAATGGAACAAGTGATGGCGTTGTGCCTTTTTGTAAAATATACGATTCAACAATACTTGCCACTAATCAAGGATCTGTCAGACGAGGAGCTGCATCGGTTAATATTAACATTGATCACCCCGATTTCGAAGAGTGGCTCGAAATACGTGAACCCAAAGGAGACGTTAACAGACAATCACTTAACTTGCACCAGTGCGCTGTTGTTGGCGATAAGTTTATGCGAAGACTTGAACAAGGAGATAGGGACGCTAGAAAACGTTGGGGAAAATTACTTCAAAAGCGTAAAGCTACTGGAGAACCTTACATCTTATTTAAAGGGAATACAAATAAGAATAACCCCGACGCATATAAAGACAATGCTTTAAAAGTGCATATGACTAATATATGTTCTGAGATTACATTACATACAGATGAAAATCACAGCTTTGTTTGTTGCTTATCATCTTTAAATTTAACAAAATATGAAGAGTGGAAAAATACAAATATTATTTATGACGCTATATGGTTTCTTGATGGTGTCCTTGAAGAATTTATACAGAACGCTAAATATAGAAAAGGTTTCGAAAACTCTATTCGAAGCGCAGAAAAGGGTCGCGCTCTTGGGCTCGGAGTCTTGGGCTGGCATACGTATCTTCAACAGAACGGCATCCCGTTTGAGGGTCTTCAGGCTCAATTCGAAACCAGAAGAATATTTTCACAAATTAAGATTGAATCTGAAAGAGCTTCTAGGGCATTGGCTGAAGTTTATGGTGAGCCTTTGTGGTGCCGTGGCACGGGGATGCGTAATACTCATCTTAGAGCTATTGCTCCTACTGTTTCTAATAGTAAGCTTGCCGGTAACGTTAGCCCTGGTATTGAGCCTTGGGCCGCCAATGTTTTTACTGAACAGACTGCCAAGGGTACGTTTATTCGTAAGAATCCAACGCTGGTTAAAGTCTTAAGAAAATATAAATTAAACACAGAGGAAATATGGTCTCAAATTTTAGAAGACGGTGGATCGATACAAGGCATAAAAGAATTAGACGGTATCGAAATAAACGAATCGCCTGTCAAAGAAATATTTAAAACATTTAAAGAAATAAACCAATTAGAACTAATTAGACAAGCAGGTATACGTCAACAATATGTTGATCAATCTGTAAGTCTAAATTTAGCCTTCCCTTCCGAAGCTACACCCAAATGGCTTAATAAAGTCCATATGGATGCTTGGAAACAAGGAGTTAAAACATTGTATTATATGCGGACAGAAAGTGTCCTGCGTGGAGATATTGCGGCGCGAGCAATGAGTGAAGATTGCGTAGCCTGCGATGGTTAGTTTGTTGTGTTGAAAAAAGGGGGCATCAGCAATGGTGCCTCTTTTTTATTTTTTCTTTCTACCTTTTCTAGCTTTACCTTTAACAGCATCGTCAATATCACCTATTTGATTACCGACTTCTTTAATTGCATCGGCAACATCAGCTAACTCTTGAGCTGTAAGCTTGTATCTTTTTTTAATTTCTTGTACTGTAGCAATAGCTTTTTCATCAATGGTAGTTTTACTCCATAATGCTTTCCACATATCTTTCCAGTACTGTTTAGTTAATTTCCACATAATTTAAAATTTTGATTGTTTATTTATTTCGCGTATAGCATCTTGTATTTCAGATAGATTTGTTGGTAACAACAAGTCTAATCCTGCTTTAAAAGTTTCTTCTACAACTCCATTTTTAAATATTAATAAAGTTGGTGCCATTCTAACACGGTATTCTTTTTTAGTCTTTGGCGCTTTAGATATATCTACTCTGTAATATAAAGCGTCTTCAATTTTATCCCATTCAGCAAAGCAATTAGCTTCATTAAATTTAGCCCAAAATTCTATTACAATAGTTTGGTCATTATCATCACCAAATGCGCTGCTTGATATTGTTTCATCAAAGTTAATATCTGTAAGCCAATACTCATCTGGTACGTCAACTTGAGAAAACGTAACAAATGGAATTAAAATTAAAATAAAATATTTTTTCATCTTTCTTTTTGAATTTCGTATATTCTCTCATCTAGCTTATCCAGCTTTTCTAAGATCATTTCTACATCTTCCTGTGTGTCCATTATTGTTTGCCGAACCAATTCATCTTTTAAATCATATTCGACCCTGTCAATAACTGGTTCAGGTTTTTCCATAGCCAAAGCTATATCTGCTTTCAAGGTAAACCACATAGTAGCCCCAGCAATTACTCCACCAACAATTATACCGATGGTTTTTAAATCTAAAATTACTTTTGTGTTTTCACCTATTTGTTGTGGTTGATTTGCCATTATTTAAATGTATAATTTATACCAAAGGTTGAGTTGTAAAACTTCGTGTCCCACATTTTGTTATACTCGCCTTCAATAAATATTCCTAAATTTTTTCCAATCTTCCAGCCAAAGTTTATTCCAACTTGGTAATCTTCCCATTGCTCTGGCTGTGCATCTTCAACTAATCCGCCTTTACCCCAATTGTTACGATTTAAATATGAAAAATCTAAATCACCAGAAACATATTTGTGATAGCCTGGTAGATAGTTGCCGTATGCGTGTAACCAAAAATTATTTTTATAATGATAAAAATCCGTACCAATAATTGGTGACATAACACCAAATGTACCGATTAAATCCCATTGTTCATTATTATATCGATTTATTAAATCTCTAAATACCGTATTACGAAATTGTAAATCCGTGTAAGCAACTATATTCCCCGCTGGATCAACCCATCTCCAATCAAAATCTTGGGATGTTGTACCATCTGGATTATATATAGTAGACTCATATCCTATATCTTGATAACCATACTCATATCCTAAAGAATACCAAGGGTTAGCTGGATATTCTTCACCCTCGTAAACTTCTGTTTCATTTAACCATATTTCAATAGGATTATATCCGTATGCTCTTTCATGTGTACGATATATCGCACCCGCGGATATACTAAATTTTTTGCCAATAGGAATTCTTGCTCTAACTTCAGCAGATTTATAAGAAAAGTTAAACGCACCTTGCTCTCTTGATTCAACTTTAACTATATGATGATCACCTGTGTGTCTTAAAAAATATCTATAATTCGTAAATTCCTCGCCACGTAATCTTTCTTTTTCAAAATGGAATAAATATTCAAAACCATCTACAGCGGACGTTGGCGCCGATAAAGCAAGTTGGCTTTCCCTTACTTGATTGCCTGTCCAAAAATTACCAGGCTTTCTTTCATAGCCAAATCTACCGAGCTTGCGTATACCAATACCATATCTGTAATCAAAATCAAAATATTCAGTAACTTCTATAACACGAGGAACTGCATATAAATCACCATCAGCTGGCCGCTCTACAAAGAAATCTTTGCGTGAATTTTCATAAGCATTACGTATATCACCAGCGGCGTATACAGTACCATATTTTAAAAAGTCATCATATATCTGCTTAAAAAATGATTGAGCATTTATATTTAGACTAAATAAAAATAATAAAGCTACTATTAAGTTTTTCATATTACCATGTATTTAGTTTTGTTGTCTGCGTTTTTATATGCTTTAAGGCATCTATTACGGTTACCATCCTCAGATACATAACTTACATGAATCCAATTAGGGTTTTCGTCGGTTCCAAATTCCCATATTAATTGATCGAAATCTAGGTTTTGTTTTATAAAATGAAACATTTCAGCGTTAGTTTTGTGCCCATATGTGTCGTCCAAATCCATTGCACGCCCTTCCATGTGTTGTGAGCGTTTTGCTCCACCAATAGCTTTATTTAATTTAGGACTTCTATAAAATGAATTTACACGTACAGGTCCACCTACCCATTCGCGTAGAGGTTCAAATATTCTTTCTGCTGTTATTTCCATGTTACAACGCTCGACTTGGCCAGGTTTATTTTCAATACCACGCCTGTCTGCTGTTGTGCTTCTTATACCTTCTTTATAAGATATATGTTTACTTATATTTTCCATTACTTAACCGGTTTTACTCGTCTTGGTTTACCTTTTGGTTGCCCAAGCGCTTTTTTCTCTCTAATCTTTTTAGCTTTCTCAGATTTAGACATTTCGCCTGATGTTTTAGGTGTCTTACTAGAAACACGTTTACTAGGTCTACAATATGGTACACCTCTACTCTCGCCTTCTTTTCTTCCGCAAGGTTTGCCTGTTCTTACATCAACCCATTTTTCTTTAAACCAGCGTTTAAGCGACGCTCCTTTTTTAGTCTTACGTACCTTAGGAAACGCAGACCCTTTTTGTTCGTATGCCATTATCCAATTTTACCCTTTTTCTTTCTGCATTTAGCTATATATCCAGAAGCGTAAGCAGATGGAAATACATCATATTTTGCTTTTGCTTTTCTATAACAAGCATCTTTCTTTTTTGTAACAGAAGCTTTCTTTTTGGGATCTTCAAAGTTTTCATTAATCATTGGCCCTGTGTAACTATCGGTTGTTACCAGGTTAATATCCTTTTGAATTGATTCAGCCGCCTTGGTGTCCCCTTTATCTTCTGCTTTCTTTAAAAACCTTTTGTTATTTTGAACAAATCGGTTTGCATGAATCGAATCTGTTTTTCTTTGATAATCAATTCTCTCCATTATCGGGCCGCCTGACCCGTCTGCATTCTTGGTAACTTCACCATTAATTGGTTTTTTACCAGCTTGTGTTTGTTGTTGTATTCTAATGTTAAATGGTGGTTTCATATTAATTGGATCTTAGTATTGAGTCTTTTATTCTTTTATTTTCTCTTCTTGTTTGAGCTGCTTTTTTAGCAGAATCACTACGCTTTTTCTTTTCAGCGGCTATATATGCTTTTTTCTGCTCAGGCGTCATAGCTGCTAATCTATCAAACTCCTCTTGTTTTGCAACAAGCCTATTATATTCTGCTTTTTTCTTGGACGCATCTTTTTTCTCTTGCTTTACAATCAGCTTAAGGAAGTCTTCATATTCATTTTTAGAGCCTACATCCCAAGTTCTCCAGCCTAAAGCTAAGGCTATTCTTTGGTATGCGGTGTTTCTATCATCAACCGCTTCGGCTAAAGCGTCAATTTCAGATACAACCCTGTCTAATGGTAGGTTAAAAAATGCAGATGATAAATTACCTATTATTTGATACGATGGGCTTAAATTTAATTTGCCTTGTTTATCTAAAAACTCTAAACCTCTTTTCTCTATAACACCTCTATCAAATCTATTTGTTTGTATTGCTCCATACACTTTTCTAAGCTTTGATCCTATAGGAGGTGATATGTTTGCAAGCTCTAGCAGGGTATAAGTATGATCAGCAGTAAATCCTTTCTCTTCCTCTTTTTCATAACGCATGTATGCGTTCTTAAGAGTAGATGCTATTGCGCCATATAAACCAGAGCCTCGCAATATAGAGTCAATCATTCCATTCAATATACGAGCTTCTTTTTTATCTAATTTTTTATCAGCATCCTCTTCATCTTCTTCATCGCTAAAGCCAGGTAGCATTGCAAATAAAGCTTGTTGTAATGCGTTGAATATTAAATTCTGTATAAATCCGTAGTAAGCTATCTTACTTACGTTAGTTTTAAAATCGCCTCGTCCATTAATAATATCTTGAGCAGCCTTCTTCATTAAACGTGTATACTGCATAGGCGTATTCTGGAAAGCTAATATAAGACGCCCTAAATGACTAGACTGTTGCGCTGAAATTAACATAGGGTCACCAGACTGCTGAGTTTCATCTGATATTTTGCTAAAATCATTAAAAGCAGCAGCTTCCGCTTCAGCCTGCGACATACCTTGTTTTTTATATGTATTTGTTCTGTTTATTAAAAACGTAGCGCCTCCTGTTGCTATAGCCATACTATCTGCAATTTGTGTTGGCGTAAAACCTATTTTTAATAAATAAGATACTAATGCACCTGCTTTGTTTTTACTATTCCTTGCTTGGTTAGCAATTTCTTGTTCTTGTATATCGGATTTTAATCCACCACGTCTTTCTTTTAATTTAGGGGAGTTAAATATCTTTGTCCATGCTTTCCAATATGCTGGTTGGTTTGCAAAAGCCAGCCCTGCTTTAAGAGGATTGTTATCGCTCCAGTTTACAAAGTTTGCAAATGAAAGCATCTGCAATACAGCTGATCTTCGGTTAAAGAACATTATAGTACCAACAGAATTGTTAACCCAATTTAACCATTGTCTTTCGTATTTACCAGGCTGGTTAGGTCTGTTTATACCAGACTTCATTCTGCTTATAATATTTTTTAAAGAATCAACATAGTTTGCCCCAAATGCCGCTTCAAGTTTATTCATCATAGCCTCATCAAATACGGCATCAACATTTTCAATAAACTCAGCTAAATATTCTTTTCTGCTAACTTTTTCAGATAATTCGTTTATATCTTGTAATATACTGCTTACATCCCAGTATTCGCTAGGCTGAACCCATTTATCTTTCTTAGTTATTAACTGTAAGCCGTCGGCAAAACCTTTTAAATCAACGTCACCTTCAATAAGTTTGTTTATAGCTTTCAAATCACGCTTAGACAAACCAGGCACCTCAAAGCCAGATTTGTTATATAAATAAATTCTAATAGCCTGGTCATGAGTGTATTCTAATCCAGGAACTTTCTTACCTAGCTTTTTTCTAACACTAGGAAACATTTTTCTAAGCGCAGCATAATCATTCTTTAATGCTCTTCTAGCTCTTTCCATTGCTGCTACACCGGTAACATAAGGATTAATTAAATTATCTTCAAAAAACTTTTGATCTGCATCTCCTTGTTTTCCTTTCCCTGCTAAAACGTAAGATGTTAAACCTCTAAAATCTTCTGCCCCATACGGCAAAAAGAATTTAAATCTACCTTTCTTAGCGCCTTTTCTTCTAGCAACCGCTTTTGAATAATTAGCTTCAGCTTTTATTCCTTTGTTACGCTCAATCATTTTATTGAGGTCTTTGTTTAAACTTTTGCTGAATTTAATTTTAGCTTGCTGAACATCGGATTTTACATCAAATAAGTTTAATGCGTCTTGTACTGCTTTAACATTTTTAAAATGATCATCTGCAAAATAAAAATCATTAAATCCTTCATTAACTTTTCCGACTATCCATTCTGCTTTTGCTTCGGGTCTCCCGTCTGCTAATCCTGTTATATTCTCTAATTTTAAATCTAAACCTAAACCTTTAGCAAACTTCTGTATTGCTAGGGCTGATTCTTGCGGCCTTGCGGTAAGTATAAATATATTGTCATTACCAAACTTAGCTTGTCTCTTTAGCGCTAAATCAAACAACGGGCCTTTTCTTCCTTTAACTACTTTGTTAAACTCGCTAAAGTCAAAAGTTGCACCTTGGTTTTCTAAGTTCACTGACTCAGCAGCAAACTCTGCCGGTGTGATTCTTTTAGTTGGGCCTGGAACTTCTTTTAAAACTTCTTGTTGTTGTTCTTCCGAAAGGTTATCAAATGTTTTTTGAAAGTCTTGTTTGTCTTTAAAAGCAGTATTACCAAATTTTCTTCTAGCAGCAATGTCTAATATATCTTTATCATTAACCGGCATTTTAACTATCACCATGCTTTTAGATATTGCTACAGTATCGTCAAAATCTAATACAGTTATACCTTTAGGATTTATACCATAATCTAAACTCTTAGAAAACTTAATAGCTTTCTCGTATGCTATACTAGCTTCTACCACAGCTGGGGCATCAGCCTTAACTGTTAAAGGATTAGATTCAGAATTAAAATAGTCTGCATAATTTTGACCAATAATCTCGCCATTTTCTAAAGACTCCAAAGCATATTGTACCTTGCCTCTGGTTAATATACTATAATAACGGCTGTACCACGGTGTTACGCCAGCTACATAACCAGCAACCGCTATAGGGCCTAAGCCTTGATCACCGATAACTTTATCCATTGTTTTAGGTATTATCGCAACCTTATAATCGTCTTTAAGAGCTTTAAGATTTATAGACTTGTCATCTTTTACAATTGACTTATACATGTCGAATAACACGCGTCTAGCGGGTAAAGCATGCTCATATCTATAATCATTTTTATTTAATGAATTAAATCCTGCAGTTTTATATAACACAGGCGCAGCCGCTCTTAATGATGTATTAGTGCCACTATTCATTGCAGCTAAAACCATAGCTTGTATATCAGCATTTTCATTTTTAACACCTTTAACTATAGCTGTAGTAAAGTTCCACGCTGCTGTTGCGTTTTCAATATCTTTAGCGGTATCAAATGTTCCATCTAACATTCCTACAGTAACATTACCTGTTGCTGTAAACTTTTTCTTTATAACTTTGCCGTCTTTTAAAACAATATTGCCATTTTGTTTTACGTCTTTAATTTCAGGGAACATTCTTTGTAAAGCGGGGAGCCATTGTTCTTTGCCCGCATAAAAGTCAGCTCTAAATGTTTCTTTCTTGCTATTAAAGTTACGCATCCCAACTTTACCAGAATTAGCAAATGTTCCACTAAAGAAAGCGACAACTGTTTCTATTGGTAATTTACTTAGCGCATTTTCAATAGCCTCCTGAGCTATATAAACGTTTGAACCGGTGTTCCATAAATTTTTAATAGAATTACTTGCTCCTGTATACAATTGTATAGAAGCATTACCATCTACATCTCTAGCAACTTGGTCTACATAATCTTTTAGTTCTTTCTCACTTACCTTAACATACTTTCTAGGGAATGATTTATTTAATGGTTTTAATAAATTAAAAAATTGTTTAGATATACCATCATATTGCTTTTTAGTAAACTTATCACCATATGTATTTTGTAAAACTTTTTTAATCGCAGTTGGTGTTTTACCAAAATCATTGTCCATACCGACTATAAGTTCTTTTAGCTTTGGTAATCCCTCTCTAAGAGTTTCATTTTCTGCGGGTGTTAATGTACCTATCCCTTTACTAAATTTTATATTACCTCGCTCTGTATCTTTTTGCACTTCTTGAACAAAGTTATCTGCAAGCTCAGCGCCTAACGCCGCTTGGTTGTTTACAAAAGCTTTTCTTAATTCACTATCTGGCTTTT